>POVV01000144.1_pt1 | contig 58740 bp, 55 predicted proteins | sample 1560271 | NCBI WGS metagenome assembly POVV01 (sample SAMN08337232, study PRJNA429181) | Bioreactor metagenome, whole genome shotgun sequencing project. | biome: cows' rumen and soil; feature: anaerobic; isolation source: anaerobic chemostat enrichment culture, galacturonate as sole carbon... | reverse complement strand
CACGTAGCCTCGATGTACACCACCACGCCCCTGAGTTACCGCGACTACACCGCCACCACCGACGGGTCGGCATACGGCGTGGTCAAGAACCATCACTTCCCGCAGATAGGCTTTATCTCGACCCGCACCAAGCTCGGCAACCTGCTGCTTACGGGACAGAACCTCAATGTGCACGGTGCGCTCGGCGTGTCGCTTACGGCCATGCTCACGTGCAGCGAGTTCCTCGGACAAGAATATTTAGCCAAAAAGATAGCCCATGCGTAAACTACTTAAATACACCCTGATCGGCTTGGCGGTGTTGATACTCACGCCCGTAGCCCTCGTTACCTACCTGTATCTCTCGGCCGATATGCGTACGCCCACGCACGCGCCCACAACGACCGAACACGCGCTGTCGACCGACAGTCTGCGCCTGTACCGAGGCAATTTCCTGCGCCACAGTCGCAACGGATTGTGGGAGTTGAAGGTACGCGGCAACGGATTCGAGCGTGGCGAAGCCATCGGAAAGCTCGCCCCCGACCTGCTCCATTATCAGGAGAAAGTATTCGTTGACCAAATCAAACAGATCGTGCCCTCGGAGGCATACCTGCGCTTTCTGCGTTTCTTTATCGTCGTCTTCAACCGCAACCTCGGAGCCAATATTACCGACGAGCTACGCGATGAGATATACGGCATCTCGCTCGCGTGCACCCACGAGTACGACTTCATAGGAACGCCCTACGAGCGGCAGCTCAACTACCACTCAGCACACGATCTGGGCCATGCGATGCAGGATTATATGCTGGTAGGATGCACCTCGTTTGCCGCATGGGGAGCGCAGAGCGCAGACTCGTCGCTGATCGTGGGGCGTAACTTCGACTTTTACATGGGCGACGACTTTGCCCGCAACCGCCTCGTCTCCTTCTACGAGCCCGAACGCGGCTACCGCTTCGCCTCCATTGGCTGGGCGGGAATGACCGGTGTGCTCTCGGGCATGAACGAGGCCGGACTGACGGTTACGATCAACGCCGCCAAATCCTCCGTACCGACTTCGTCCGCCACGCCCATATCCATACTCACGCGCGAGATTCTTCAATACGCCGCTACGATTGACGAGGCCTACGCCATCGCCCGCTCGCGGCGCACGTTCGTGTCCGAATCGATTCTCGTAGGGTCGGCACGCGACGGACGGGCGGCAGTGATCGAGAAATCGCCCGAGAAGATCGCCCTCTTTACCGGCGACGGGTCGGAGAAGATATGCTGTACCAACCACTACCAGTCGCCCACGTTTGCCGACGACGAGCGCAACCGCGAAAACCTCGCTACCTCCGACAGCCCCTACCGCTTCGAGCGGCTCGGCGAGTTGATGCAACGGTACGCCCCCCTGTCGCCCCAAAGCGCAGCCGCCATCTTGCGCGACCGCCGCGGACCGCACGACGAACCGCTCCGAGCGGGCAATCCGTGGGCAATCAATCAGCTCATCGCCCACCACTCGGTTATCTTCCAACCCGAGCAACTGCTCATGTGGGTCTCGACCGATCCTTGGCAGTGCGGCCCATACGTGGCGTACGACCTGAAGAAGATTTTCGCACTCACGCCCCAAGGCGGCACACCGTCTGCGCAGAAGGGAGCACCGTTCGCACAGAACAGCACACCGTCTGCCGATGCATCTACCTCCGTGCCCGACCCGCGCCACGAGCTCTCCACGCCCGAACTCACCCTGCCCGAAGACCCCTTCGTACGCACCGACGAGTTCCGCCAGTTTATGAAAACCCGAACGAACCGTTTCTTAAAAAAAGAATAAGATGAAAGAAAATCCCGCCATACAATTCGCCCCCGCCGAGGAGATCAAACGCTATCAGGAAGCGCGACTGGCCGAGGCACTCGCCTACCTGCAAGCACACTCGCCGTTCTACCAACGAATGTTCGAACGCGAACAGATCGACCCCGCCTGCATACGCACGCTCGAAGACCTGCGCCAACTGCCCGTAACCACGAAGACGGACCTGCAGCAATACAACTCCGACTTCGTCTGCACGCCGCGCGAGGGCATTGCCGACTACGTTACTACCTCGGGCACGCTGGGCGAACCCGTCACCTTCGCCCTCACCGACGCAGACCTTGACAGGCTGGCGTACAACGAAAAACTCTCCTTTGCCACCGCCGGATGCAGCGGTAGCGACGTGCTTCAACTCATGACCACGCTCGACCGCCGCTTCATGGCCGGGCTCGCCTACTTCCTCGGCGCGCGTGCGCTGGGCATGGGCGTGGTGCGCGTGGGCAACGGCATACCCGAACTTCAGTGGGACACGCTGCGGAGGATCGAACCGACCTGCGGCATGGTCGTCCCGTCCTTCCTGATCAAGCTCATCGAGTTTGCCGAAAAAAACAACCTCGACCACCGCCGCTCCTCCCTGCGCCGGTGCATCTGTATAGGCGAGTCGCTGCGCAACAGCGACTTCTCGCTCAACACCCTCGGACAGCGTATTGCCGACAAGTGGCCTGAGCTGGAGTTGCTCTCGACGTATGCATCGACCGAGATGCAGTCCTCCTTCACCGAGTGCCCCGCCCACCGCGGCGGCCACCTGCAACCGGAGCTAATCATCGTTGAGTTCCTCGACGACGATAACCAGCCCGTAGCCCCCGGCGAGCCCGGAGAGGTGACCATCACCACACTTGGCGTGACGGGGATGCCCCTGCTGCGCTTCAAAACGGGCGACATCTGCTACCACCACACCGAACGTTGTGCGTGCGGACGCCATACGATGCGCCTCAGCCCTGTGCTCGGACGCAAGGGGCAGATGATAAAGTATAAGGGAACCACGCTCTATCCCCCCGCGCTGTTCGACATTCTCGACAATGTGCCCGGTCTGTCCAACTACCTCATCGAGGTCTCGACCAACGAGCTGGGCACAGACGAAATTCTCATCCGCATCGGTGCCCGCCGGTGCGACGAAGCGTTTGCCAAGGAAATTAAAGACCTTTTCCGCTCCAAGGTGCGCGTGGCGCCCGGTATTCGGTTCGAATCCCCCGAGGCGATAGCCAAGATACAAATGCCGCCTATGAGCAGAAAAACAATAAAATTCATTGATTTACGATAAATTCTTTCTATATTTGGCACGACCCCCACAAACGGGGAGCCGAACCCTAAAACACTACGAATTATGAAACAACTACTTATGGCCCTAATGCTTGCCACCGTACTGCCTCTCTTCGGGCAAACCTCGCAGGAGATTTCCTCGATTACATTCTACGGAATAGACTACTCGCTGGTGCGCGTGTACGGAGCCTCCGAATCGCCCACACAGTTCCGGTTCACCTTTGGCGAGATCAACGACCTTTTTATCAGCCAGCCCAAAAAGTTCGACATCAGTAAGTTTACGGGCAAGAAGTTGGACGAAATTTCGCTCGATGCCGTGAACGAGGTAAACCAGAAGCTGAACCTGCACGATCTGGTTACGACCACCCCCGATTATACACTCGATGCCACGCAAATCACCCAAGCCGTGCGCCGACTGCCCATCAAGAAGGGAGCCGAAGGCACGGGCGCAGTCATCGTGGCACAGCTACTTAATAAAGCCGACAACCGCGGTACGTACGAGTTGGTGTACTTCGACGTAGCCACGCGCGAGATCATCGACGGCATCACCATGAGCGGCAAGGCCGGCGGTTTCGGTCTGCGTAACTTCTGGGCAGGCTCGGTCTACAAAGCACTCAAAGACCTTCGCTGACAAACGCCTCTGCGGAGGCATCCGAAATTACATACGTACATAAATAAAATTACATACGTGCATAAGAAAATTTACATACGTATGTAAGTGCAAACTACATACGTATGTAGCCAAAATTACATACGTGCATAAAATAAATTACGTACGTATGTAATTTCAAATACCCTTTCCATGCCCGAAATCTCTATTTATTAACCATTATAATGAAGACGCATGAAAGTAAAACTCATTCCGCGGAAAAATCCGCAAAATCGCGAAGCTGCCCCCAAGTACTATGCCGAGCCGCAATACGAGGGCACGGTCGATATTGATTTTATTGCCCGACAGATCGCCGGGCGCTCCTCACTCACGGCAGGCGACATCAAGAACGTACTGAGCAATTTCCTCGAGGAGATGCCCACCTACATGCTACTCGGCCGGTCGGTCAAGCTGAACGAACTGGGAACTTTCCGCATCTCCTTCAGCAGTGAAGGCGCAGTGGAGGAATCGGCCTTCAAGCCCTCGATGATCAAGGGGTTGAAGATAATCTTCACGCCCGACGTGACGATGAAAAGCCGCATCAAAGACGGCATTACCTACGAGGTGATGCGCAGTAAAAAGGCGGACGGGGGCGAACCCGAAAACCCATTTGAGTAAATGTGAAAGCTCACATAATGAGGCAGGCGGGGGTACATATATCTCATTTTTTTGTTGTTAAAGTTTTCCTATAGCCCCCGTCCTGCCTTTCTCATTCAAACGTATAGAAATAAAAAAGAGAACGAATCATGAAAAAAGTAAGTTTACTCCTGTTGCTGTTGCTGCTCATTAGTGCCTATGCCGGCGCACAGAACCGATACCAAGAGGTGGTGTACCTGAAGAACGGCAGCATCGTTCGCGGCATCGTCATCGAACAAGTGCCCAACGCTTCGCTCAAAATAAAAACGGCCGACGGCAGTATCTTCGTCTACCCCATGACGGAGGTGGAGAGAATCACGAAAGAACCCCTCCGCACGCGGCAACGCGACGCCTCGCAGCGACATTCGAGCAACCGTGAGTATAGATATAGGGGCGTTGTCAATGAGAACACTCTTCAGAACTTAATTCATCTGAGTCAAAATCTGCGCGGATACAAGGGCTTTGTCGACGCAGGTTATCAGTTCGATCTGAGCGATAATAATGCAAATTCGCTGGAGGTCTTGACCTCGCACGGCTACCAATTCAACAACTACATCTTCGTCGGTGGTGGCGGTGGAATTATCTACTACACCGGTCTCGACAAGGTGATGATACCTTTCTTTAGTAACTTCCGCGTCAACTTCATGCAACGACCCGCCACCCCATTTGCCGATGTGAAACTGGGATACAGTGCGGGCGACATGCCGGGCGCATACTTCTCCCTCGGTCTGGGTATGCGCATCAAAGTGGTGGACAGAAAGGCAATTAATCTGCGCCTTGAGTACGCAGCCCAACAGCAAGGCTATGAATGGGAATTTCACACCAACAACGGCTACAATTACTACGACGACTCGTTTACGGTAAGCTCGCTCGGGTTTAAAGTCGGGTTCGAGTTCTAACACATACATACACAACAGAAAATGAAAAAGACAACAATATCGCTCCTTTTACTATGGTGCGCAACCATTGGAGCATACGCGCAGAGCATTGTGGTGACTTCGGGCAGTGCCGATTTCATCAAGGGTCAGACCTCCGTACAGTTCGCCTTTACTTACGAGGATATGCTCGTGGGCAAACTTACCGAAAGCGAATACGTAGACAAGAAGGTAAACGACTACAACGGCAAACAAGCCGGCAAGGGCGAGGAGTGGCGGCAAGCGTGGTTTAACGACCGTACGGAGCGCTACGAGCCCAAGTTTCTCGAACTCTTCGATAAGTACATGAACGAAGTGGGTATCGCTTCGACCGGCGAAGGGGCAGGGTATGTGATCGAAATAAACACCGACTTTACCGAGCCGGGATGGAACGTAGGCGTGATGCGGCAAAATGCCTCGGTCGATCTCACTTGTAGGGTGAAGAAGATAGATACGGACGAGCAGGTGGCTGTGATCAAGATACGCAACGCCTCGGCCAATAACTTCTGGGGAACGGACTTTATCGTAGGTTACCGCATACAGGAGACCTATGCAAAGGCCGGACGCGAGCTGGCAAAGTTTCTCATAAAGAAAGCCAAACTTAAGTAATTTTTATCCCACGAATGCTTCTGTATATGGGAAAAACCAAAAACGTTAAAAAAGTTTCATACATACAAGTGCCTTATATATAAGATAAATTGCCTACTTTTGCAGCTCGGTAAGAAAAAATATATCTAATTCATTAACATGAAAACGGGCAAGAAGATACACTTAGACACGCTGTACGCACTGTTATTTCAAGACGAGACACTCGAACTGGCACCCGAATGCAAGGCAAACATCGAACGTAGTTATGACTTTCTGAAAACGTTTGCCGCCGATAAAATCATTTACGGCATCAACACCGGGTTCGGACCCATGGCACAATACCGCATTGAGAACGATTCGCTCACTGCGCTACAATACAACATTATCCGCAGTCACGCCACCGGCGCAGGACAACCGCTGCCGCCGCTCTACGTGCGCGCAGCGATGATTGCCCGCCTATACACGTTCGTACAGGGCAAGTCGGGCGTGCACCCCGAACTGCCCGCACTGCTCACCGCCTTCATCAACCACCACATCTGCCCCCTGATACCCGAACACGGGAGCGTGGGCGCAAGCGGCGATCTGGTGCAGCTGGCACACATTGCACTCGCACTCATCGGCGAGGGCGAAGTATTCTACCAAGGACAGCTACGGCCTACGGCAGAGGTAATGAACGAGCTCAAGCTCACGCCCATGCGGATGCACATTCGCGAGGGACTGTCGGTAACGAACGGCACATCGGTGATGACCGGTATCGGCATCCTCAACCTCATCTACGCGCGCAAACTGCTGCGCTGGGGCGTCGTTGCCTCGGTGATGATGAACGAGATAGCCGCTTCGTACGACGACTTCCTGTCCGAACCCCTCAACGCAGCCAAGCATCACCCCGGACAACAGCAGATTGCGCTCGCCATGCGCCGCCTGCTCGAAGGGAGCCAATGCGTGCGCCGCCGCGAAAATGAGCTGTACACCGGCGAGCATACCGAAAAGATATTTACCCACAAGGTGCAACCCTACTACTCACTGCGCTGCACACCACAGATATTGGGCCCGGTGCTCGATACACTGACTAACGTGGAGCGAGTGCTCTTGGGCGAGATAAACTCTGCCTGCGACAACCCGATCGTCGATCCCGACACGGAGAACATTTACCACGGGGGCAACTTCCACGGTGATTATGTGGCGTTCGAGATGGACAAACTCAAAATCTCGGTCACCAAACTAACCATGCTGGCCGAGCGGCAGTTGAATTATCTCTTCCACGACCGCATCAACGGCATCCTGCCACCGTTCGTAAATCTGGGCACACTGGGGCTGAACTACGGCTTGCAGGCGTCGCAATTTACAGCCACATCGACCACCGCCGAGTGTCAAACCCTCTCGACGCCGATGTACGTGCACAGCATCCCTAACAACAATGATAACCAAGACATCGTAAGTATGGGCACAAACGCAGCCCTGCTGGCAAAGACGGTCATAGAAAACTCGTATCAGGTGATGTCCGTGCTCTTCATGGCACTGGTACAAGCGGTCGACTGCCTCGAAATAGAGGAAAAGTTGAGCACACAGTCGCGAGCCGTGTACGCGGAGGTTCGCGCCTTCTTTCCCCGCTTTGCCGACGACACGCCCAAATATAAGGAAATAGCCGCCATGACGGAGTATTTAAAGAAAGGAAAAAACGAATTATGAAATATGCATTAGTAACCGGCGGCAGCCGCGGCATCGGCCGGGCGGTATGCACGCAACTGGCGGGGATGGGGTACTTCATCCTCATTAACTACCAAAGCAACGACGAAGAGGCCGAAAAGACCCTGCAACTCGTGCGCAACCAAGGCGGCGACGGCGAGCTGCTGAAGTTCGACATCACCGATGCCGCCGCAGCACTCGCCACCCTGTCGGCGTGGATGGAGGAGCACGCAGGCGCGTACATCGAGGTATTGATTAACAATGCCGGCATACGCAAGGACAACCTCATGCTCTGGATGACGGGCGAGGAGTGGACGCGTGTGCTCGACACGAGCCTCAACGGCTTCTTCCACGTCACTCAACCGCTGCTGAAAAATATGTTGGTCAAACGTTTCGGCCGCATCGTCAACATCGTTTCGCTGTCCGGTATCAAAGGCACGGCGGGACAGACCAATTATTCGGCTTCGAAGGGAGGCATCATCGCCGCCACCAAAGCCCTGGCACAGGAGGTGGCGAAGAAAAACGTAACGGTCAACGCTATCGCCCCCGGTTTCATACGCACCGACATGACCGAGGATATGAACGAAGCGGAGTGGAAGAAGGTGATCCCCGCCGGACGCTTCGGTGAGCCCGAAGAGGTAGCCGCACTGGTGGGATTCCTCGTCTCGCCCGCAGCCGGATACATCACCGGAGAGGTTATTTCGATCAATGGAGGATTATATACGTAACATACAGATATGAATAGAGTTGTCATTACGGGCATGGGTATTTACTCCTGCATCGGCAAGAATCAAGAAGAGGTTAAAGAATCATTATACAACGGTGTATCGGGCATCGGTATCGACCCTGCGCGCAAAGAGATGGGCTATTTCTCCGCGCTCACAGGTATGCTCGAACGCCCCGACCTGAAGAAAAAACTCGACCGGAAGAAACGCCACTCACTGCCCGAACAGGGCGAATATGCCTACATGTCAACCCTCGAAGCATTTGAACAGGCAGGCATCGACGAGGCCTTCCTTAGCGAACGCGAAGTGGGCATTCTCTACGGAAACGACAGCAGTGCCGAACCGGTGATTACGGCCGTCGACATCATCCGCGCCAAGCGCAACACGGCGCTGGTAGGGTCGGGCTCCATCTTCCAGTCAATGAACTCAACGGTGACGATGAACCTCTCGGTCATCTTTAAGCTCCGGGGCATCAACTTCACCGTATCGGGCGCGTGTGCCAGCGGCTCGCACGCCATCGGTATGGGCTACCTGCTCATCAAATCGGGGCTGCAAGAGTGCATTCTCTGCGGTGGGGCACAGGAGGTAAACCCGTACGCAGTAGGCAGTTTCGACGGGCTGAGCGCGTTTTCGACACAAGAAGCCGAACCGACGAAGGCCTCGAAACCGTTCGACAGCCGACGCGACGGGCTTGTACCCAGCGGAGGAGCAGCGAGTTTGGTGCTCGAGAGCTACGAATCGGCCGTGAAGCGCGGAGCTACGATTCTGGCAGAGGTAGTGGGCTACGGGTTCTCATCCAACGGCGACCACATCTCGGTGCCCAACGTCGACGGACCGAAGCGCTCGCTACTGATGGCGATCCGCGAGGCGGGCGTGTCGGTAGAGGAGATCGCCTACATCAATGCCCACGCTACCTCGACTCCGGTGGGCGACAAGAACGAAGCGCGCGCCATTGCCGAGGTGTTCGAGGGGCACCGTCCGTACGTTGCGTCGACCAAGTCGCTGACTGGTCACGAAATGTGGATGGCCGGCGCGAGCGAAACCATCTACTCGATCCTGATGATGAACAACGACTTCATCGCCCCGAATATCAACTTCGAGCAACCCGACGAGGACTCGGCACGGCTGAACATCCCCACGCAACGGGTCGACACGGCATTCGACACCTTCCTGTCGAACTCCTTCGGATTCGGAGGCACGAACTCGACCTTGATCGTCAAGAAGTTCAAGCCCTGAGAAAATTAGATACGCATTCGATTTACAATACATTTACCCTAATAACAGATAAATATGACTCACGAAGAAATTATAGACAAGATTAGAACCACTTTGGCCGAAGAGTTTGAAGTAGACATCGAGGTAATACAGGCCGACGCGCCCTTGATGCAAACCCTCGAGCTCGATAGCCTCGATCTGGTAGATATGGTTGTGCTGGTAGAGCAGAACTTCGGCTTCAACATCACCGGACAAGACTTTGTAGGTATCAAGACGTTTCAAGACTTCTACGACCTGGTTATCACCCGCATGAACGAACCCAAGTAAATGGTACGCTGGAAGGGACAGACGAGAGGCGGAACGGCAGGGTACTTGTTTTTCATCTATATGATACGGTATCTGGGCATCGGGGCAGCGTACGGCTTCCTGAGCCTGGTTGTGCTTTACTTCATCCCTTTCGCTCCCAAGGCTACCGCCGCCACGTGGCGCTATGCGCGGCAAACGCTCGGGCGCAACCGGTGGAAATCGGCTTGCCTGCTGCTGCGCAACTACTACCGGCTGGGGCAGATATTGATCGATAAGGTAGCCATCGGCAACGGGATGGTATCGAAATACCGCTTCGAATTTGAGCAGTACCCCCGCTTTCTGGAGGTGCTCAACAGCGGACAAGGCGTCATCATGATCGGTGCCCATGTGGGCAACTGGGAGATCGGTGCGCCGTTTTTCGACGACTACGGCAAAAAGATCAACATCGTTATGTATGATGCCGAACACCAACGCATCAAGGAGTTGCTTGAGAAGAGCGACCGCCCCTACAAGGTCATTCCCGTGAACGAAGACAACCTCACGCACGTGTTTCGCATCACCGAGGCATTGCGGCAGAAGGAGTATGTCTGCTTTCAGGGCGACCGTTACCTGAATCAGGAGAAATTGCTTACCTGTACGTTTATGGGAAGAGTAGCGGCCTTTCCTGCCGGCCCTTTTCTGCTCGCCTCACGCTTGAAAGTGCCCGTAGTGTTCTATTTCGCCATGCGCGAAAAGAGGCGCACGTATCGTTTCCACTTCGCCGTGGCAGATGAGGCGGTACGCAGCCGCAGCGCGAAACCGGAGCAAGTTCTGCTCGAACAGTACGTAGCAGCGCTCGAAGGTATTGTCAACCGATATCCCGAGCAATGGTTCAACTATTACCCGTTCTGGCAATTGCCACAAACAACCGTATCAAACTAAAAAAACAACTGCATGAAACTATTCCCCTCGTTAAAGAAAAGATACGCCAAGGAACAGCTCACAGCCACCCAGGCACAACGGCTGGCGCAGGAGATTGCGTTCGGTCCTATTGTCTTTCAGGTATCGCGCCTGATGCTGAAATTCGGCATCTTCCGCCAGCTCGCCGACCAGCGCGAAGGACTCACGCTTGCGCAAATCGCCGAATCTGCACACCTCTCTGTGTACGCTGCGCAAGTACTCCTCGAGGCTTCGCTCACCATCGGCACGGTACTGATCGACGAAGAGCGGTATACGCTCTCGAAAGCCGGTTGGTTCTTGCTCAATGATAAAATGGCACAGGTCAACATGGAGTTCAACCACGATGTAAACTATCAGGGGCTCTTTCACCTCGAAGAGGCACTACGCAACGAGCGTCCTGAGGGGTTGAAGGTATTCGGAACGTGGCCCACGATCTACGAAGGCTTGTCGAGCCTTCCGCCGCAGGTACAAAAAAGCTGGTTCGGCTTCGATCACTACTACTCGGACTGCTCATTCGATCAGGCATTAGAAATCGTATTCTCGCGCCCCATCCGCACACTGCTCGACGTAGGCGGCAACACCGGACGGTGGGCCACCCGCTGCGTAGCCCATCACCCCGAGGTAGAAGTCACCATCATGGACCTGCCACAACAACTAGCCATGATGAAGGAGCAAACCTCCACCCTACCCGGCGCCGCGCGCATCCACGGACACGGAGCCAATCTGCTCGATGCGTCCGTGCCCTTCCCCACGGGGTTCGACGCCATCTGGATGAGCCAGTTTCTCGACTGTTTCTCCGAAGCCGAAGTAACCACCATCTTGACGCGTGCCGCCCGCTCCATGACTGCCGACAGCCGACTCTACATCATGGAGACTTTCTGGGACAGGCAAAAGTTCGAAACAGCCGCTTACTGTCTCACCCAAATCAGTATCTACTTTACCGCCCTTGCCAACGGCAACAGCAAGATGTACTACTCGGACGATATGGAGCGCTGCATCCACGCCGCCGGACTGACAGTAGAGGAAACCTACGATCACTTAGGCATGGGACACAGCATCCTGCAATGCCGACTGAGATAAACAGATAAAAAGAATAACCCATCAACTGCATACACCAATGAAAACGGATACAAGGCAAATCATCGTATCGGGAAAAGACATTTACGGACTTATTCCTCAACGGCCACCTATGGTAATGGTCGATTCTTTCTACGGATTCGACGGCAATAAGTCTTTGACCGGCTTAACCATAAAGGCCGACAACCTGTTTTGCCAAACCGGTCGGCTTCAAGAGTCGGGTATCATTGAGCACATCGCCCAGTCGGCTGCCGTACGCGTTGGTTACCTGTACATCCAACGCAACGAACCGATCCCGCTGGGTTTTATCGGTTCGATAGACCAATTGAGCATTCATGCGCTACCGGGTGTCGATGAAGTATTGATCACTGAAATCAGTGTTGTGCAGGAAGTCGGTGATATTACGTTGATTGCCGCACAGGTGTGCAGCAATAAGCAAATGGTTGCCGAGGGACGTATGAAGATATTTATAAAGAAAGAATGAGAAGAAAAAAAACAGAGCAACCGGCAGCACTGACCGACCGTACTTCACTGCGCGTGCGCTTCAGTGAGGTAGACTCCATGCAGATAGTGTGGCACGGTGAATACGTGCGCTACTTTGAGGATGGACGCGAAGCATTCGGCCGACGCTACGGACTCGACTATATGAGTATCTACCGGGAGGGATTTATGGTTCCCATCGTCGACCTCGCCTGCCAGTTCAAGCAGCCGCTGTCTTTCGGCGAAGAGGCCATTGTCGAAACACGTTATATAGCCTGCGATGCAGCCAAGATACAGTTTGAATATACCATCTATCGTGCTTCCGATCAACGCATCGTTGCTACCGGCAGCACTACGCAGGTATTTCTCAACTCAGCTAAAGAACTCGAATTGGTGAACCCGCCATTTTACCAAAACTGGAAAAAGAGATGGAACATCCTTTGAACGTACACATCGTTGCCGATGCCCTGATTAGCTCACTAGGCTTTGGTACGAACGAGAACGTATCTGCCATTCGCAGCTACCGTACCGCTCGACCGGCTGTTATCGACCCGCTTCGACTGCAACAGGCAGCCGGAGCAGCAGGCATACCGGAAGGCAACTTCACGCGCTTGGAGCAATTGTTCATCCTCACCATCCGGCAGGTAACCGAACAGGCAGGCATCGACCTGCGCAACCCTGATTGTGCTATTCTCCTCTCTACTACCAAAGGAAACATCGACCTATTGGCAGGCCACACCGACGACACGCTCGATAAGCGGCTCTTCTTAGGCGAAATGGGGCAACGGATCGGTCGCTATTTCGGTGCGGAAAAGCGAACGGAGGTGCTCTCAAACGCTTGTATCTCGGGCGTATCGGCCCTCATCGTAGCCAAACGATGGATTGAAACGGGGCGATATACCGATGTCGTTGTCGCGGGAGGCGATTTGCTATCATCCTTCATCACCAGTGGATTTCAATCGTTCAAATCGATCAGCGAAAACCTCTGCCGTCCTTACGACTCACAACGAGACGGATTAAACTTGGGTGAAGCCTGCGGAGCCATCTTACTCAGTCACCGCGGCACCACGAACGACGTATTACTTACAGGCGGAGACATCAGCAACGATGCCAATCATATTTCGGGTCCGTCGCGTACAGGCGATGGCTTATCTATCGCCATCTGCCAGGCGATGCGGGAAGCAAATGTAACACCGCAAGAAGTCAGCTTTATCAATGCACATGGCACTGCCACCCTATACAACGACGAAATGGAGTCGAAAGCGATTCACCTCGCAGGACTCGAAGCTGTACCGGTGCATAGCCTGAAGCCCTACTTCGGCCATACACTGGGAGCATCGGGGGTGATCGAAACCATTATCAGCCTGCACCAGTTGCGAGAAGGCATACTGTTCGGCACCTACGGATACGAGTCGCTCGGCGTACCCATGCCCATTGAGGTAAGTGCCGCACACCGCTACTTGTCGATGCAGCACTGTATCAAAACTGCTTCGGGCTTCGGCGGGTGCAACGCAGCCATCGTGTTATCACTGCCCCAGCATCGACCAGCACCTGCAACCGACAAAGAGCGTACCCCCGAGAGCGTTTCCGAAGCATGCGCGAAGGTAGCACTCCGTCAGAATATTCGACTCACCGCTACGGTAACCATCGAGCAAAGCAAGGTAAGCATCGAACAAAGCAGGGTAAACGTAGATCAAAACAAAGTAAATATAGAGCCAGAAATAGTATTCTCCTCTGCCGAAACGGACTTTAGTCGCTTCATCCGCGAAGCCTTTAAGGACTTAGGAGAGAGCAATATGAAATTCTATAAGATGGACGACCTCTGCAAGCTGGGCTACGTAGCTGCCGGGTACCTGTTGAAGCAGGCCACCACCACTTTGCTGCCGCAAGAAACGGGCATCGTGCTGGCCAATGCATCAGCATCACTCGATACAGACCTCAAACACCAGACGCTCATCGACAGTGGGGGGGACGAAGCAGCCAGTCCGGCGGTTTTCGTTTATACGCTGCCCAATGTGGTGGCGGGCGAGATTTGCATCCGTCATAAAATACAAGGTGAAAATACCTTCTTTATTGCGCCGCAGTACGATGCTACCCGTTTGGAACAGTATGCCCGCATAGCAATGGCCGATGGCGGGCTGAAACGATGCGTGGTAGGATGGTGCGAACTCTTGCAAGGCAACTACCGGGCAACGTTCAACCTATTGGAAACTTATTCAGAATCATAACTAATTATTCTTATAAAACAAAAAACAAATGGAAACATTAATACAGAAATTAAAAGAAGAACTGATCACAGAATTAAACCTTGAAGAGGTTACACCCGACGATATTGACGCCGAAGCTCCCCTCTTCGGAGACGAAGGGTTGGGACTAGACTCGATCGATGCTCTTGAGATCATCCTCATTCTCGAACGTAGCTACGGTATTAAAATAGAGAAACCTTCGGAGGGTAAATCAATCTTCTATTCCGTGCGTACACTGGCGGATTACATCAGCGCACACCAAAAGTAATGAACATATACGTAACCGGAATAGGGGTTGTTTCCGCCATCGGGCTGAACGTCAAGGAGAATCTGGATGCCTTGCGTAGTTGCCAACACGGCATGGGGGCTGTTTCGCTCTTTGCCACCGGGCTCGATGTGCCGGTAGCCGAAGTGAAGCGAAGCAATGAAGAGTTGAAGCAGCTGCTGAAGCTCGACACCAAGCGCACCTATTCGCGGACGGCACTGCTCGGAATGCTGGCTGCCCGCGAAGCAGCAAGCGATGCAGGGATAGCGGTCGACCGACTACGCATCGGACTGATCTCGTCCACTTCGGTGGGAGGGATGGATCGGAGCGAAGAGTTTTACAAAACCTTCAAGACTGATCACAGCCGCGGCCGGCTACGCAATGTGATAGCCCACGATTGTGGAGCTAGTACCGAACAGATTGCTGCCGATCTGGGCGTGCAGGGAATGGTGACCACCATTAGTACCGCCTGCTCGTCGGCTGCCAATGCCATCATGCTGGGTGCACGGCTCATTCGTCAGGGGCGACTGGATGCCGTAGTCGTAGGAGGTACCGACGCCTTGTGCCGGTTTACCTTAAATGGCTTTCAGGCATTAATGATTCTGGACAAAGAGCATTGCCGCCCGTTTGATGTGTCGCGGGCAGGGCTCAATTTAGGCGAAGGAGCCGGGTATCTGGTACTGCAGGCCGAATCCACACTACGCCGTACCCCCTATTGCCGACTAAGCGGATGGGCCAACACCAACGACGCATATCACCAAACAGGCAGTTCGCCCGATGGCGAGGGAGCGTATTTGTCCATGTCGCAAGCATTGGCTACCGCTCGTATTACCCCGCAAGAGATCGGTTACATCAATGTGCACGGCACAGGAACGCCCAGCAACGACGCCTCCGAAGGGCGGGCTATTCAACGCCTTTTCGGCAACTGTCCACCACTGTTCAGCTCGGTGAAACCGTTTATCGGGCACACCTTGGGAGCATCGGAAGGCATTGAAGCGGTTTACTCCGTACTCTCGGCACAGCAGGGATATGTTTATCCGAATCTAAACTTCGCCTGCCCCATCGAGGAGCTCGGCTTGCGACCCGTAACCGAGTTTCAGGAGCATCTCCCCTTGCGGCATGTGCTCTCTAACTCGTTCGGCTTTGGTGGAAACAATTCATCACTCGTCTTCTCACGTTTAACCGATCAATGATGCAACCAGTCTATATTAATCACATCGCTTCCATCCATCCCGATGGAAAACGGATCGAATCCGAAAGCGGCCGGTATTACCTCGCGGCTTGCGAACCCGATTACAAAGCGGTCATCGCAAACCCCACGTTGCGCCGCCGCATGAGCCGTATCGTTAAGATGGGAGTAGCCTGCGGGCTGAAATGCCTCGGCGATATCCGCACCGAACAGATAGGTGCTGTCATTACAGCCACCGGCTGGGGCTGCCTGGCCGATACGGAGAAGTTTTTATCCTCATTGATCGACAACGATGAACGAATGATAAACCCCACTCCTTTCATTCAGTCTACCTTCAACACCATCGGTGCACAGATTGCCTTGATTCGGCAAATTCATGCGTATAACATGACTTATGCACATCGCGGCCTCAGCTTCGAAAGCGCCTTAACAGATGCGTTGATGCGGATAAACGAGGGCGACGAACAGGTGTTACTGGGTTCCGTAGACGAGATGACGCCTTCCAGCCACGCCATACAGCAGCGCTTGGGCTTACTCAAAGGCAACATCACGGCAGGCGAGGGCGCTCATTTTTTCTTGTTAGGTAAGGAACCCGTCAACCGATATGTACCTATCATAAGCGATGTGGAAACCTTCATCGGTCTTCAGCCTTTCGATGAAGTGAGTAAACGTATCACTGCTTTCCTCGAAAGAAACGGGTTGCAAAGCAGCCACATCGATTGTTTGGTGACGGGAAAGAACGGATGTAACGTACAAGACGCTATCTACACAGCACTCGAAAAGCAGCTCTTTCCGCAGGCCGCACACGCTACCTTCAAAGAGAGCTGCGGCGAATATCCTACTGCTTCTGCCTATGCGCTCTTTCGCGTGGCGCAAGGTTGCATAGACGGCACGTGCACAAGCAGAACCGTATTGATCTACAATCACTATCAGTCAGTGAACCACTCGCTGATACTTATCCGAAAGCCATGATTGCAACTACTCTTTTCATCATTGCCCTCGTTTTTCTCTTCTATGCTTCGTACAATATCCGTTCGGGCATTTACCTCCGCACGTTCTACCGAAAGCGTACACAAGAGAAAATAGTTGCTCTAACCTTCGACGACGGTCCCGACGAGGCGCAGACACCGCGTGTCCTCGACGTGCTCCAAGCGTATCAGGCCTCAGCCAGTTTCTTTTGCATCGGCCGGAAGGTAAAAGGAAACGAAGCGTTGCTCCGCCGAATGGTTGCCGAAGGACACCTGATCGGCAATCACTCTCACAGCCATGCCAATCTCTTTCCGCTATTTTCGCTGCGAAAGATGAAGCAAGACCTCGCAACCTGTACCCAAGCATTGGAAGAGGCCACTTCGCAGCCGATCAGATACTTTCGTCCCCCTTTCGGAGTGACGAATCCAACCATCGCCCGTGCCATTCGCCAAGCGGGATATACACCCATCGGATGGAACATCCGTTCGCTCGACACCTGTACAGCCTCACCTGCGAAAGTAATCAAGCGCATCGAAAGGCAGTTACAGCCCGGATCTGTCATCCTGCTCCACGACCGAATGCCGCACTGTGCCGAAATAGTGACTCTCTTGCTGGAACTCCTCCGCAAAGAGGGGTACACGATTGTCCGTTTGGACAACATGCTCTAATTTAATCCTCAAAACGATATGAAGCAGAAACAAATACTCTCCCTACTCCTACTACTTTGCGCTGTATTGCCCATGCAGGCACAGTCCATGAAGAAACTTCAAAACAAAGCGCAATTTGAAGAGCGTCTGGCTCGCGAGGCACAAACGACGCAGTCTATCGAAAGTGACTTTACGCAAGAGAAGTTTCTCGACGTGTTCAATGAGAAGATTGTTTCGAAAGGGAAGTTTTACTACCGGAAGAGCAACCAAATATGCATGGAGTATGCCCGCCCGATGAATTACCTGATCGTGATCAACGGCAGTAAACTTAAAATTGTAGCCGACGGCAAGAAGAGCATCATGCAACTCAACTCCAACAAGATGATGAATGAGATGCAAGATATGCTGACCGCCTGTATGGTGGGCGACTTGTCGAAGATGTCGGGCAACTACCAACTGGAGTATTTTGAAGACGCTCGCCAATACCTGGTCAAGATCAAGCCAACGAGCAAAGCCGTGCAAGCCTATATGGCAAGCATCGAGATATGTCTGGACAAAAAAGACCTGTCGGTAAACAGGCTCCGCCTCAACGAAACGGCAACGAACTATACCGAATACGAGTTCCACAACAAACGATTCAACACCTTGAAAGATGAAACAAAATTTTCTGTTCGTTAGCCTGTTCGCCGTCATACTATTCGCCTGCACCTCCTGCGCCCGTAACCTCACCGAGAGCGAGACTTCGCTCCCTCTCATCATCCGGGTCGATACCACCTCGCAGCGGTACAACCTTCAGTTCGACTTCATGAAGCACCACTTCAGCGGCTTGTTCATCGTTCGTCGGCTGCCCAACGATGAGATTCGCATGCTCGCCTCCACGTATTTCGGGCTGAGCCTGTTCGATTTCTCTCTGCGTAACGACACGTTCGTTGTGAACAGTTGCATCGAACCGATGCGGAATGAAAAGATACTCCGCCTGCTCGAAGCAGACTTCAAGAACCTTTTTCTGACAAAGAACAACTTACGAACCGTAAAGAAGCGTCCCGATTTTGAAAAGCGAGCCGGTGGACGAGGTTTCGGTAAATCCCTCTTTTTCCTTTCAACAGAAGGCGCAGAACAAGCTCAACACATTGAAATCCGCCATCCATGGCTCCGACTGAAGATACAGTTGGATGAATTGCCACCTCACTAAACCTGCCAAGTTCAATCCTGCCCTTATCGAAATATTTTCGTCTCTTCTCCATACACTTCCGGTTTTTTTCGTACTTTTACAGCTTCTTGGGAAGTAGTGTCCTTTTCCCAACCCTGAGCGAAGAAAAAGAAAAAACAATATATAAAATGAATCACAAATGGAATTATCAACCCATTACACACGAACAGGCAGAGACAAGCCGGGCATTGGCCCAGGAGCTGGGCATTAGTCCCATCCTGAGTCGACTCTTAGTGCAACGAGGAATTGAGCAGGCAGGCGATGCCCGCAAATTCTTTCGTCCGCAATTGCCCGACCTGCACGATCCATTCTTGATGAAAGACATGGATTTGGCAGTCGAACGCCTCAATCAGGCAATGGGAAAGAAGGAGCGCATTCTGATTTATGGAGATTACGATGTAGACGGCACTACGGCAGTAGCGCTGGTTTACAAGTTTATACAACAGTTCTATTCGAACATTGATTATTATATCCCCGACCGCTACAACGAGGGATACGGAATATCGAATATCGGTATCGATTATGCTGCCTCAACAGGGGTAGGGTTAATTATCGTACTGGACTGCGGCATCAAGGCGGTAGAAGAAATAACGTATGCCAAGCAGAAAGGCATCGACTTCATCATCTGCGACCACCATGTGCCCGACGCCGTGCTGCCACCTGCCGTAGCTATTCTCAACGCCAAGCGACTCGACAATACCTACCCTTACACCCACCTATCGGGCTGTGGCGTAGGGTTCAAGTTCATGCAGGCGTTTGCAATCAATAACGACATAGAGTTTTACCACCTCATTCCGTTGCTCGACCTGGTAGCCGTGAGCATTGCTTCGGATATCGTACCCATTATGGGCGAAAACCGTATCTTGGCACACCACGGACTCAAGCAGCTCAACAGCAATCCGAGTACGGGCATGAAAGCCATCATCGACGTATGCGGACTGGCCGAGAAGGAGATTACCGTGAGCGACATCGTGTTCAAGATAGGCCCACGCATCAACGCATCGGGACGTATAGAGAATGGAAAGAAAGCAGTCGACCTACTCACCGAAAAGGAGTTCTCGACCGCACTCGAAAAGGCCGGACAGATCAACCTATACAACGAAACGCGCAAAGACCTCGACAAAAGCATGACCGAAGAGGCCAACCAGATTGTGGCCAACCTCGAAGGACTGATCGATCGCCGCTCCATCGTGATCTACAACGAAGACTGGCACAAAGGCGTTATCGGCATTGTGGCTTCGCGCCTGACGGAAATCTACTACCGTCCCGCCGTGGTATTGACCCGTACGGACAACATGGCCACAGGATCGGCACGTTCCGTTTCGGGTTTCGATGTGTACAAGGCCATTGAACACTGCCGCGACCTGCTCGAGAACTTTGGCGGACACACCTATGCCGCCGGACTATCGATGAAGGTCGAAAACGTACCTGCCTTTACCGAACGGTTCGAAGCGTTCGTCACCGAACACATCCTGCCCGAGCAAACCAGTCCGGTGATCGAGATCGATGCCGAGATTGACTTTCGCGACATCACACCCAAGTTCTATAGCGACCTGAAGAAGTTCAACCCTTTCGGCCCCGACAATCAGAAGCCGATCTTCTGCACCCACCATGTCTACGACTACGGAACCAGTAAGGTGGTAGGTCGCGATCAGGAGCATATCAAGCTCGAGTTGGTGGATAATAAATCGAACAACGTCATGAACGGTATTGCCTTCGGACAGAGTTCGCACGTGCGCTACATCAAGACGAAACGCTCGTTCGACATCTGTTACACCATCGAGGAGAATACTCATAAGCGCAACGAGGTACAACTACAGATCGAGGATATTGAGCCGATTGAACAATAACCCTGAACAATCGCCCACCGTTATGCCGACTTATCGGGAGATTTTGAAACAATACTGGGGATACGATGCCTTCCGCGATTTGCAGGAAGACATCATATCCAGTATCGGACAAGGAAAGGATACACTGGGGCTCATGCCCACCGGCGGTGGCAAGTCCATCACGTTTCAAGTACCCGCCCTTGCCCGCGAGGGACTCTGTATTGTCATCACCCCGCTCATCGCCCTGATGAAAGATCAGGTGCAGAACCTCCGCAAGCGAGGCATCAAAGCCGTAGCCATCTACTCGGGCATGAAGCGGCAAGAGATTATCGTGGCACTCGAAAACTGTATCTTCGGCGATTATAAGTTCCTATACATCTCGCCCGAACGGCTCGACACGGAGATATTCCGCACCAAGCTGCGGTCGATGAACATCAGCATGATTACCGTCGACGAGAGTCACTGCATCTCGCAGTGGGGCTACGATTTTCGTCCCGCCTATCTCAAAATAGCCGACATTCGCGAGCTCCTGCCCGGAGTTCCCGTACTGGCACTGACCGCTACCGCCACACCCGAGGTGGTGAAGGACATTCAAGCCCGGCTCCACTTCCGCCAGGAAAATGTGTTCCGCATGAGTTTCGAGCGGAAGAATCTGGCCTACATTGTTCGCTCTACCGAGGACAAAACCAGCGAACTGCTACACATCCTCAAACGAATGCCCGGTAGCGCCATTGTCTATGCCCGTAGCCGCCGCCGCACCAAAGAGATCACCGGACTGCTGCAAGGCGAAGGGATTACGGCCGATTTCTACCATGCCGGGCTCGACAATGCCGTGAAAGACCTCCGACAGAAACGGTGGCAGAATGACGAATGTCGCGTAATCGTAGCCACCAATGCCTTCGGCATGGGCATCGACAAGCCCGACGTGCGCTTGGTAGTGCACCTCGATCTGCCCGATTCGCCCGAAGCCTACTTTCAGGAAGCCGGACGTGCCGGACGCGATGGAGAAAAGGCATATGCCGTTATCCTCTACTCCCGGTCGGATAAAACGACCCTTCACAAACGCATCCCCGATACCTTTCCCGACAAAGACTACATCAAGGATGTGTACGAGCACCTGCAATATTACTACCAGATGGCCATGGGCGACGGACAAGACTGTGTCAAGGAGTTCAATCTCGAAGAGTTTTGCCGCACGTTCAAGTACTTCCCCGTTCCGGCACACAGCGCACTCAAGATACTTACCCAGGCAGGCTATCTCGAATATACCGACGAGCAAGACAATGCTTCACGCATCATCTTCTCCATCCGCCGCGAAGAACTCTATAAGCTGCGCGAGATGCCGGGCGAGGCCGAAAAGCTGCTGCAAACGATACTGCGTGCCTACACCGGACTCTTTACCGACTATGCCTACATCAGCGAAGCGGCACTGTCGGTTTACTCGGGTATGCCCGTGCCCAAGGTGTACGAGCTGCTCAAAGTGCTGGCCAAACGGCACATCATCGACTACATCCCCCACAAAAAGACACCCTACATTATCTATACGCGCGAACGAATGGAAAGGCAGCGCCTTCACCTCACGCGCAGCGTATACGAAGACCGTAAGGAGAGATACGAAACACGCATCCGGGCGATGGTCGAATACGTCACTTCCGAAAGCACCTGTCGCAGCCGGATGCTGCTTCGCTACTTTGGCGAAACCGACCACCACAACTGCGGACAGTGCGACGTCTGCCTCAGTGGCCGTGCCACCGACGAACTGCCCGTCGATCTTCTCGACGAGCTGAAGGAGCAAATCACCGCTTTGGCAGAGGAGCACCCCCTCACACCGGCCGATATAGCCGCCCGCCTCCACACCAACCGCGATACATTGAGCCAAGCGATAGAGTACCTCGTAGACGAAGGTGAGCTGAACATGAAAGACGGGCTGATAGGAAAGAAAAATTAAGATTCCATCACAAAAGCGATATTTCGGATGCAACAGACCGAAATATAGACAAGATTCATTATTTTTGCACCATAGAATCAAAACAACATATCCCTATGGCGAACTTCTTTAAATCTTTCTTTACCGGAAAAACAGACAATCCGGACAGTGACAAGCAAAAAAATGATAAGAAAAACTTCGAGATCTTCAAATACGACGGCCTGCGCGCACAACGTATGGGACGCCCCGACTATGCCGTGAAATGCTTCACCGAAGCCTTGGCCATCGAAGAGGATTTTGAAACACTGGGCTACCTCAGCCAACTCTACATACAGACGGGCGAGCTGCCCAAAGCACAAGAGATTCTGCACCGCATGGTCGAGTTGGAACCCGAACTGACGAGCACCTACCTCACCGTAGCCCATGTATGCTTCCTGCAAGAAGACTATCCGGGCATGCAGCAAGCAGCGCAAACCGCCATCACCCTCGAAGCCGATAATGCCGTGGCACACTACCTCATGGGTAAGGCCACCCAAGGGTTGAACGATGCACTGATGACCGTGGCACACCTAACCAGAGCCATTACATTAAAGGAGGATTACCCCGAAGCGCGCCTGCTGCGTGCCGAGGCGTTGCTCAACATGGCACAAGCGGACGAGGCACGCAAGGACATCGATGCCATTCTGGAGCTACACCCCGACGAAGAGGCAGCCATCTTGTTGCGCGGTAAGATAAGCGAAGCGCAAAACGATCAGGAGTCGGCCGAAGCAGATTATCAAAGCGTGACCGAAGTTAATCCGTTCAACGAACAGGCGTACCTCTATCTGGGACAGCTATACATTGCACAAAAGAAACTGTCGGAAGCCATCGAACTGTTTGACGAGGCTATCGAGCTCAATCCGAACTTCGGAGCAGCGTATCACGAAAGAGGCCGCGCCAAGCTGCTCAATGGCGACAAAGAAGGTTCGATAGCGGACATGAAAAAATCATTGGAACTCAACCCGAAGGAGGGAGAGAGCCTGAGCGGGCAGTTCAACAACCAGCCGGAAGCCGGCAGTACGAACGTATTGGGGCTGTAATACCAACCGTATTGGAGCGAGATGCCGGCTTAAATCATTTAAACAATACGCTTCAAAAGCCCAATATCATAGGCTTAAACAACCAACTCTTTCCGCAAAAATGTATTCTCACACCAGTGAGACGATATTCTCACTTATATGAGACGAAGTTCTCACCTGGGTGAGAATATCGTCTCATATAGGTGAGAATACAAATATGCCCGTATCTTTACCATTCTTTCTCTTAGGAAAGACGAGGTAAAGGTACGGGCAGTTTCATGTAGAAAGCAAGGTATTTACTCCATATTGTCCGTTTTCGGACGAAGGAAGTAGAGTTGCAGACAAAGCGCCAGCAACACCCCCCCCGCCAAGAGGGCAAAGCCCAAACCCAAACGGCCGCCATCGGTCCACTTTCCGAGCAGATCGGTTACGGCGGCACCGGCAAACACACCAGTCATGTTCATTACTCCATAGGCGGTGGCACGGTATTTGGCCGACACGAATTGGCAAAGAATAGGCATATTATTGGCATCGAACATTCCGAACCCAATACCAAATAGCAGCCCGGCACCCACTACACTGATAAAATGATGCCCAAAGCCCAACAGCATCAGCGCCGGAATGGTTATACCCAACCCGATAGCTCCTGTATACACGCGTCCGCGAATATTCTTTTGCACCCAGCGGTCAGACAACACCCCACCCACAATGACTCCGATAAACGAGGAGACGGCGATGGTTATGGTTGAGATAGGTCCGGCTTGAGACATTGGGATGCCCAGACTTTCGGCAAAGAGCGTAGGCAACCAGTTCTTCGTAGCCCAACCGGGCAGACTGGGAGCGGCAAAATAGAACAGGATAACCCAGAAAGCAATATTGCCCAGCAGCAGAGAAAGCCCTCTGAAGGGCGATGTCCGCTCTTCCTTTGCAGATCGGGCTATCCTCCCTATCTTGGCATGCTCTTTGTTTTCGTGCAGAAACAGCATCAACACCAAGGCATAGACAATACCGATGATACCAAACCAGTGGAAGGTAGTATGCCAAGTATAGGCAACAGCCAGCGTTGCGCCAAAGCCACCTATGGCTTGTCCGGTATAGAGGCCGGTCATATGAATACCAATGGCCAAAGAGCGCGATTTGTCCTTATGCCAATCGGCTATCAAAGACAATCCCGCGGGGATATACAACGCTTCGCTAATCCCCATCAACGCGCGCAACCAATAGAGTTGGTCGAAGGTTTCGGCATATCCCATACCGTAGGTCACGGTCGACCACACGAATAAGCTGCCAACAATGAGCCATTTCCGATTTAGCCGGTCGGCAATCATACCTGACATGGGGCTCATCAGTCCATATATCCACAAGAAGATAGCCATCAGTCGACCAAAGTTGGTCGCGGACTCAAGCTCGACGATATCAACCTGCATCGTATCTCTCATGGTCGACAGCATTTGCCTGTCCATATAGTTGAGCAACGCCACAAACCACAACAAACCAACGACTATCCACGGGTAATATTTATTGTTTTTCATATGCTTAATGATTCGTTCTAATGGCTATTTACCGATCAGTTCCTCGAGTTTCACTTGCTGAAAAGCCATCTGTGCCTGACTACTTTCGTAAAAGACGCCAATCGTCGATTCATCGACGGAGGTGATGCAGGAGTAGCCGAAGCTACCATACTCGTCGAGCAGTATCTTCCGGTCTGCCGACCAAGTGCGTCCATCGTCAGTGCTGACTTTGAGCGTCATGTGGTCGCGACTATTGTACGACTCAGGGTTACAGAACAGCAGTAGCGACTTCTCCACCCCCTTATGGTGGTAGGTATGCCGATGCAGGCTAGCCATGCAGGTGGGTTCAACGAGGGCTTTGCGCGAAGTGGGGTGCTCAGTCCATGTCTCCCCCAGATCGGAGGTTACACAAATGCGGCGGCCGTTGACCTCTTTGTTGCCATGATTGCGGTTGTCGCGCATATTGAGCATGATATCACCATTGCTCAACTCGACCGCCATGCACTCGGTGGTGTTATGGTAGGCAGGACGACTGGTTACCCAAGTGTTTCCTCCGTCTTTGCTATAAGTGATGTTCGAGAAGGGAAGCCCCTCCTTGTCGCGCCCTTGGGTGGGAAATACGAGTGTGCCGTCTTTGAGCGTAATGCCGTGCCCGGGAGCAGGAGCAAAAAGCCACCATTCGGGATGCTTGGTCTGTGCAGTGATGTTGATCGGTTCGCTCCACGTCTGCCCATCGTCAAGGCTTTTGGTGATAAGGAACTGGCAGGTCTCTTTCACGCCCAAGCCCGGCTGTGAGCCTTTGGCGTGCCACTGATGAATCCAACGGGTGCTGTCTTTCGTGATTCCCTCTACCCAACGGCCGGTTTTGCCGTCGAGTACTCCGTGCATCCAGAGCCCGGCCACGTAGATTTCTCCGGTCTTCCGGTCGACCAGTACACAAGCATCACTGATCCCGTTGTACTTTTCGGGCAATCCGCCCCACTCCTTACGGTCAAGAACGACCTGCATCGGTTGCCACGTGGCTCCTCCGTCGAAGCTGCGATTCAGGGCGATATCGATATCGCCCTGCAAATCGCGCGACGTGTCGTAGCGTGCATCATACACGGCCAGCAGAGTTCCCTTCTGCGAGGTGTCGATGCCAGGGATGCGCGAGGTGTGTACCCGATCTTGTTGGTACTGCCGGACGGCAACACCGGTTCGCAAGGCTACCAACGGGCGTACGGTTGTCGGGGTAACTTTGCCCAGATCGGTCTTCACCGCGGTGCACGAGATCTGTATGCGGTGTGCAAGATCTATTTTATTTTTCAGCTTGACGGATAGCCAAACGATCGTTGTGTCTTGCGTAAGTGTACGGTCTATTTGCAGTGACATCCGCGTGGCGGGGGGTGCAGGAGCGGTCAAGGCGAGGGCTGTTGAGAACCGTCCGTCCTTGCCGGCTGCATACAGGCATACTTGGTCGATATCGCTCAGCAAAGTAGTTCCTTTAAAAGAAAGGGAGATACACTTAAGTGTCATTTCAGTCGTATGTGAGCGAATCAACAACAGTTTCAAAACCGGGTTGGCCGCTTTCTGGGTCAGCACCGGCAGAATAGGTTGCTCTACAATGACTTTCAGTCCACCAGCACATACGGAGGCGGTGGATAAGAGGCCGGACAGAATCAGGCAGAAGGAGATTAATCTCATAGGTATTTCGTTTTTTAGTCGTTTGTTTCGTAAGGGTTAAGGAGGTAACGTTCTGGTTAAGTAAACGTTACAGCATCGAATCAGTCTCTTCGAGTTTGAAGCGTACTTCGACGATGGAGTGCTGTTGCTTTCCGGGTTTTATCTTGATATAGGTGATGGCCACAATCGTGCCGTCGGGCAGTATCTCGAGCCCCGGATAGCCGCAATCGGAGCCGGCGTAGCTGTGCAGCAACTTGATTTTATACTGTCCGGAAGTCTCTTCGCGCAGGTCTTTGCAATGGCCTACCCACGCAACAAAGTGTCCTTTGGTGGGACTATTAGGAGCCATATCGCGGAACACAGCAATCAAGCGTCCGTCGGGGGTATATTTCATGACGTGGCGGTCGCCGGTCAATCCCCAAGGAGTTTCTTTGAGTGGTGTCCAAGAAGCGCCTTCGTCGTCCGAGAACATCATGAGCGAGTTGCCTACTCTGTCGTTTTCGCGGGCTACGCATACGAGGCGTTTGCCGTCGGGGGTACGGAAGAGGCACGGTTCGCAAGGTGAGCGACCCTCCATCTCTCCTACTTTGACCGATTCGCTCCAAGTCAGTCCGCCATCTTGCGACACAGACTTCCACAGCGTAAGCGGCGGACGGTCCTGATCGTTGTTTCCGCGGTGATACAGCCCCATATAGTCGCCGTTCTTCAGTTGGATAATACTGGAAAAGGCCATGACACAGGGCTTGTTGAGACTGCGTACGGGGCTCCATGTTTTTCCGTTGTCTTCGCTGTAACTCTGCCCCATGAGCGGGTCGGCACAAAACACGAAAATTCGCTGATTACCTTGTTTGTCAGTTAGTTTGTAGATACTGGGGCAGTTGTTCATCGTATTCCAATCGGCAGGTGTCCGGCGGTTTTGCCAGCTTAACCCTCCGTCTTTGCTCTCGGCAATGAAAGAGGCTTTGCCACCGTGCCCAAACGACCAGGTGCAAAGGATGGTGCGGTTATCATCGAGCAGCACCGTTGTGGGGTGTCCATTATACAAATCTGCTTTGCCCTGCGAAATCACGATCTGCCGCTCTTTCTGTGCCGACAGATCGACCCAAGGCAGATTGGGTTGTTGCGCTTGCATCGCAACAGGTAGTGCAAAGCAGAAAAGAAGGGTTTGTATGAGAGATTTTTTCTTGTTTCTCATGTATTCGAATTATTTAATTAGCTATATATAATAAGAGAAGAGAGTTGTATCGTACGGTCGAGCTGTCCGATTACAACACAACTCTCGTTCTGTTTTTCTATTGCATTCTATCGTACATTGCTTTTATAACCTTCTGTTTGAGTGAGTTTATCATTCAAAATCATATCGTTGTAATTAATAGGGAAGTAGAGCGGATACCCCTTTTTCCCTTGCAGGTTAGGCACTTCGGTGTAGATGTCAATAGCACCACCCGAATGAAAACGAACCAAGTCAAACCATCGCTTTTGTTCGATGAACAACTCGCGCAAACGTTCGTCGCAGAGTTCTTTTTCCACACTCAGTTTGTCGGATGCTCCACCATAGCGTCCCAACCCTGCGCGGTCGCGAACAGTATTCAGATCGGCAAGCGCTTCGGGAATTTGATTCAAAGCGGCACAAGCCTCGGCACGGAGCAGTAATAGGTCGGCCCAACGATAGGCGATAAGGTCATCATCGAAGTAGCGATCATCGGCATAGACCTTGCCACGGAATTTATTTGTCTGAGTAAGAATCAGTTTACCGTCTTTGTCTATCAGATCAATCATAGCGACTTTATACCGCTTGTCGCCGGGATTCTTAAGGTACAGCCTCCTTACTTTATCGCTGGGCGCATAGACGTGGCGGCTCTGATTGGGAGAAGTAGCAGCCTCATCGAGGTTAACAGCCATCGACAGATTGTCGGTTCTCGATGTGGTGTAGGTGCCCATCCAAAGATTTCCGGTTTCATAGCGTTCGAAGTAGAATGAAAAGATGATCTCATTGTTCTTCTTATTGGCATTATCGAATATTTTGGCATAGTCGGTCAGCAGGGAAACACCGCTGGATTCGACAGCATTAATCGATTTAATCGCTTCCTGGAAATCGGCAGCTCCACCTTTTAGAACTTTGGCTTTCCACATTAACACATCGGCTTTCAGAGCATGAGCGGCCGGCATGGATGCATAGTTCTTATTAATATATCCACTTTCGGGGAAGAGTGAAAGTGACTGTTCGATATCGGAGAGAATAAAAGCCATCACATCGCTCTTTGAAGAGCGGGCTTTCAATACCACATCGTCCGATAGTACGGGATCTGTCACCAAAGGAACATCGCCCCATACACGCAACAGCAGAAAATAGGTATAGGCTCTCAGAAAATAGGTTTCGGCCTTGATACGATCTTTCTCGGCAGGGTTGGCAAAGGTTAAACCCTCAATCTTCAGAAACAATAAATTGGCATGATGAATCACATTGTAGGCATCCCGGTAAGAGGGCGCATTGCTTTCGAGCAGATCTTGCGCCCAAGCAACAGTGGTAGGGCCAATCTCTCCGGCTTTAAAAGCATCTCCCCTATCTTCGCCATAGTAAGAGGTATTGTTTAAATTACGGACTCTGTTATAGATTCCTGTGAGGTATGCTTTCGCATCTCCGGGATTTTTCCAAAACGAGGAAGAGGTGATGGTAGAAACCGGATCTACATCCAGTAGGCTGCAACTGCTAATAAATGCGCAAGCGACCATCCATATACATATATTTAGTTTTCTCATTGTAGTAACTATTAAAAGGTTATTCTTGCTCCAAAATTGAATTGAATAGGCAGAAAGTATTCGCCGTCTTCACGTCCATCATACTGTTCGGGGTTCAATCCGTCAAAAGCAGTAATATATCCGACATTGGTAACACCTGCATTGAAAGAGACACCTTTAATCTTCAGTTTGGAGCATATAAAGCGAGGCAATTCATATCCGAACGATACTTCGCGGAAGCATAAATAATCGCCTTTGGAGTAATAGGCGGTATTATCTGAGTTTCCATTAGAATTCATACCAGCATAAGCAATGGTACGCATGTGATTACGGTATCCGTTGTCCCAGTCGGAAGCAACATCGTAGCGAGGATATTTAGCCGTCGCCGCATCGCCCGGATTCCACCAGATATTTCCATTGGTTACATCGGTGGTGGTAATGATGGCATTACGGGCGTTACCGTTTGACCGTGCCCTCCAAACATTAGCAATGGTATGCCCCAATGCATAGTCTATGACAAAGCGGAAAGAGAAATTCTTATAAGTGAGATTGTTGATTAATGCTCCCTTCTTATCGGGGTTCGCCCAACCGATGAACGTAATATCTTTATCATCAATCACATTGTTTTGATCCAGATCGGCCCAAATAGCGTCTCCTGCCACTTTTTTCTTTCCCAACTTAGAGCCGGAAACTTTTGTATCGGTAGGAGCATTAGCAGCCGCCTCGTCGGTATCATACACGCCCAAGTATTTGTATCCCCAACGCCCACCAATACGCTCGCCTTCGGCCAATCCACCTGCTTCGATATACGTTCCCGATTGGCTGTCCCAGATTAAACCACCTTGTACACGGTTCTTATCACGTCCATTGTCGGGAAGTTTCTTCATATAGGTTCGGTTCATGCTAAAGGTAGCAGTTATGTCCCACCCCACCTTCGAGCTTGGTGATAGTGGACGGGCAGTCGCGGTGATTTCAATTCCCTTATTTTGCACCGTACCTAAATTGGCCTTGATAGAGCCAAAACCGGTTTCGGCAGGAAGTGATTTATCATACAACCTATCCGAAGTCAATTTATTATATCCGGTAAACCCTAATTCGATACGGTTTTCCAAAAGGCCGATATCAAAACCATAGTCAATATTGGAAGTCGTTTCCCACACCAGACTATTGTTGGCCAACACACTGTTCAGCACCCCCGGATTGCCTCCATACTGATAGGTCTGGCTACTATTGCCCGGTACAAAGAATCCGTACTCTCCCTGCGTATTCGAATAGGAAAGCTTGTTGTTTCCCGTCTGTCCCCAGCTTGTGCGCAACTTCAGGCGACTGATTACATCTACCGGAAACCAATCTTCATAATGCATATTCCAACCGCCCGAAACTGCCGGAAACAGAGCAAACTTATTGTCTTCTGCAAATTGAGAAGCACCGTCATAACGAGCAGAAGCGGTTAATAAATAGCGTCGTTTATAATCGTAATTAACACGGGCAAAAAAGCCCAGTAAGATTTCTTTTCCCAGCCTGGAGGTAGTACGCTGCTCACTCGGTTTGGTGGGGTCGAGCGTTGGTATATAGTCCGTAGGAGCCAATGATCCGGAACCTTGAAGGTTATAATCGTCGCTTTGCGTATAGTTCATACCTGCCATGGCGTTGAAGGTATGATCTTTTTTAAAGATTTTATCGTAGGTAAAGACTGCATCTCCCATCACTTGCAGACTTTGGTCATGCTTCTCGATGGTTTTACGCGACTTATTAAACTCATTGTATCGTTCGAAAAAACGATAAATATTCTCCTGCATATAATAGGAAGCCGACGGCTTAAAATGCAGCCCCTTCGCAATTTCCCAATCGAGTGCCACTTGAAGGGTATTGCGATATGCTTTATCAGTGATGTCTTGGTAGTAAAGCTCATGCAGGCGATTGCGTGGTGAACCACCGGCCTCACCGATACCGGGTGTACCGTCATCATAATACAGACGGAAGGTAGTCGGGTAGCGAGAAGAGCGGTCCATGGTACTGGTTCCCGACCCTGCCGGATCGGTCGCTTTATTGGAGATGGTAGAGTGTTTAATGCCGACTGTCAGCTTCAGATTGTCCTTCAGTTGGTAGTTACCGTTGGCAGTAATACTCAAGCGGTCGTAGCCCGTACCAAGCACCATACCCTCCGAGTTAATATAGCCCAAGCTGACGTAGTAGTTTGCTTTATCAGTACCTCCGGAAACATTGATATCGTAGTTGTGTGTCAGTCCGGTTTGAAACAACACATCCTTTTGATAATTATTGTCTTTAAAGATCAGTTGTTTGCCCGAATAGGGATCTTTCATGGTTTCATATCCCTGACGGTTAATCAGATCGTCGACATAATTCTGCCCCATATTACCGATCAGATTATCCAGGTACTCCGTAGTAAAGCGAGCGTATCCATATCCGACCAACGATCCGTTTTTATAGTTCATATTTCCTGTGGAATAAGGGTAAGCGCCTCCTTCCAGACGTCCGGTTACATTGGCGTCATTGATTCCGCGCGAACCTGCCAAGCGGGAAGCGTAGAGGTAATCGCGTGCACTGGTGAATGGATAATCTTTGCGGATTTGCTCAACTCCCAATCGATAAGAAGCCGAGACAGTCGCTTTGCCATCCTTTGAACTGCCTTGTTTGGTTGTGATAAGGATGATACCATTGGCCGACTTAGCACCATAGATAGCAGCCGATGCAGCATCTTTGAGTACTTCCATCGACTCGATGTCTTCCTGATTAATTCCATTCATATTTTCGCGCAGGACACCATCAATAACAAACAACGGAGTATCTTTGCCGGGATCTGTCGAGCCTCCGCGAATCAAGACCACCGGTTGAGCACCGGGCTGTCCGGTGGTTTGCCGAATATCCAGACCGGCAACCTTTCCCTGCAAATTATTTAACGGAGAGGCCGACACGGACGACAGTAACTCTGTTTTCTTGACCGACACAACGCCCGACGTTACAGTAGCCTTGGATTGGGTGCCATAACCAATGGCTACCACTTCATCCAATATTGTGGATTCATCTTGCAACGTAACAGAATAGAACGTGTTGTCCGTTACTTTCACATCGGTGGTCTTCATTCCGACAAACGAAACCTGTAAGATCGATTTTCGAGGAACCTTTAATGTAAATTTGCCATTAATATCTGTTGTGGTACCAATTCTCGTATTTTTCACTAAAACCGTTGCTCCTATAACGGTTTCGCCTGTACCATCTTTTACGATACCACTAATCTCAAAGTCAGCTTGTTCCTGCGCATATATTGGGCAAATTATCCCAACAAATGTCAATAAAACAAGAATGAGGTATCTTAATCCATTAATTTTGCTCATCTTTGTATGCTTTTTATTAAAAATTTAAGGTTAGGAGATGGGAAAATATACCGCCAAGTTTATGAATCCCTTCTCCTATTTTTATTGATTAGTTGAAGAAGCCTATTTTTTCCAGGTCTTCTTTCAGCGATGTATATTCTTCATCGCTAAACGGCGTAATTGGCAAGCGACACTGACCGCATTCGATACCAATTAAATTCATAATAGCTTTACCTCCACGTACACCTCCTCCGTATTTAATGATTACTTTTACCACCTCAATTGACTGTTGCTGCAACTGACGGGCTGTTTCCATATCTCCTGTCTTCATGGCTTCAATAATGCCCAGATACACCTTAGGCAAGTAATTGTAGGTGCTACCCACACCGCCTACCGCACCAAAAGCTAACCCTGCAATCAAGATTTCGTCGTATCCGTGAAGTACCTCAAAGGCTCCATTGTTTAAAGCCAGACATTCGCCCATCTCCATCAGGTTGTTGTGCGTAAACTTCGTACCGACCAGATTCGGTATCACCTTTTTGCCTTCTACCAGAAACTCGGGAACAGACAAGGAGACGCCCGTCATAGAAGGCATATTGTAATAATAGAAAGGCAACTCGGCCGCCGATGCTGCAATCGGAGCAAAAAAAGCAACCAAATCGCGAACCGTAGCCGGCTTGAAAAAACAAGGAGCCATCGCGCCAACGGCATCGGCCCCTACTTGTTGGGCATGAGCAGCCAATTCCATCGCCTCATGCATGGAGTTGCTCCCTACATGAGCAATAACTTTGAAGCGCCCCTGAGCCGTCTTTACCCATTCGGCCAATATCTCTTTCCGCTCTTGCGTAGTTAAAGAGTGAGACTCTCCGGTAGTACCACACACAAATACGCCCGACATTCCCGAGCGCGCCATAAGATCGGCATAATGCTCAATGGCAGGAAGATATACGCTCCCCATTGCATCCATAGGAGTAAAGGATGCAGCTACTAACCCCTCTATACGTTGATAGTTCTTCATTTAATTATATTGTTTAGTATGATTAAAAAGATTTATTTATGTTTTCCTCGATTGGCCATAAAGGTTTTGTATACGGCAAAGTGTAATTCTAAGGCACGCCGGTATCCATCCTCATCTCCTTCTTTGATATAGTTTAATAAATCGGCATGTGTAATCAATTCGCCTCTTTGTTTTATCTGAATATTAATGGGTTCGAGCAGTTCTTTAAACTTCTTCTTAACGAACTCCATGACCGGATGAATAATCTCTTGAAACTCCATAATTGTTTTATTACCGGTAATTTCATAAAGTTTGGCGTGAAAAGTAAATTCACTGATGGGGGCATATTCATTATTTTCAAAAACAATTCCTATTCTGACTATCTCTTCAAGCTCGGCTATATCTTTCGAAGTTATGTTTTGAAATAAATCACTGCATATTCCTATCTCTAAGGCAATTCTGAACCCCAAAATATCAAATAAGGAGCTTTCGCTCAAAATACGGGGATCGACCACCCGCTTCATCCCCCCAAGTAGCGAGGGCTCGGTCAAAATCATCCCTTTACGGGTTCGGGTTTCGATCATGCCCATCATTTTCAGACGGCTCAACGCTTCACGAAGCACACTACGCGCTACACCTAAAGCCGCAGCTAGTTCTAATTCATTGGGTATAGAGTCGCCAACGCGCAAATCCCGTGCCCGAAAATAAGTAAGTAAGTTGTCTTCAACCTGATCGACAAGAGTCATGGTATGGCTATGTACTTTCAATTGTTCCATAGTATTTTATATAATATAAAGATGTATAGTATAACAAAGATACAAATAGCGATCATCAAGAAATGATTCATCCTATTTGTCCGACAAATAAACATATTTTAAAGATAACATGCAATACATAAAAGGGAGAAAAACAGATAAATTAATCTTTTTTAATCAAATAAGATGATTTAAGATAAACTATCTGCATTTAAGTATCTACAAATTAAGGAGGAGAGGATTATCATCACTAAACACTGCTTGGAGTCTCCCTAATCAAAGATATAAAAAGACGATTTACCGAATAAAAACAAATAAAAGCAGAAAAAACATGGCTTTATGCTTGCTTTTAAAAGAAAAGTATTACTTTTGCCTCGAATTAGAAAGCAAACCACTAACGTTATGAACGTATTTACTTATACATATTACTTCTTTTTTTACTTTTACTTTAGCCAGAAAGTAGAGCGGGAGTTTGTATGTATCAAGTGACAGTGATGCTTAAGGACTTAAAGGAAGAAAATCAGCAATAGATATGAATCCCGCTCCATACGAATATGGACGCGGGATTTTTTTATATAGCATACATAGAACGAAAGAATGAAAAAGATAGCAATTCAAGGAACAAGAGGCTCGTATCACGATATAGCTGCACATCGGTATTTCGACGGAGAAGAAATCGAATTAATCTGTTGTGCTACGTTCGAGGATGTATTTGCAGCCATCCGAAAAGACAGTCAGGTCATTGGCATGCTGGCTATCGAAAACACCATTGCCGGAAGCCTGCTTCACAACAACGAGCTACTTCGACTGAGCGGTACACAAATCATCGGCGAATACAAACTACGCATCTCGCATTGTTTCGTGTGTTTGCCCGATGAAGAGTGGGATGACATCACCGAGGTGAACTCGCACCCCATCGCCTTGATGCAATGCCGCGACTTCTTGCAACAGCATCCACGCATCAAGGTAGTCGAAGCGGAAGATACCGCCCTGAGTGCCGAGATCATCAAGCGTGACGACTTGAAAGGACGTGCCGCCATCTGCTCGCGGGTAGCCGCCGAGCACTACGGAATGAAGATATTGCAGGAGGGCATCGAGACGAACAAGCATAACTTCACCCGCTTTCTAGTGGTATCCGATCCTTGGCAGGTCGATGAAACAGGCAGACAAACAACTGCCGAGAAGAACAAAGCCAGCATCGTATTCACCCTGCCACACACCGAAGGCAGCCTTTCGCAAGTACTCTCCATCCTTTCATTCTACAATATCAATCTGACAAAGATACAATCGCTGCCTATCATCGGGCGTGAATGGGAATACCAATTCTACGTCGATGTAGCTTTCGGCGATTACGTCAGATACAAACAAGCCATTACGGCCATCACCCCATTAACCAAGGAACTCAAAACATTAGGCGAATATGCAGAAGGAAAATCAAACGTTTAACATTGCTCCGGCCAACCGACTGACCGAGGTAAGCGAATACTACTTCTCGAGAAAGCTCAAAGAGGTAGCACAGATGAATGCCGAGGGCAAAGATGTAATCAGTTTGGGCATCGGCAGTCCCGATATGCCTCCCGCACCCGAGGTGATCGACACCTTGTGCGTACAGGCACAACAACCCGGCGGACACGGCTATCAGCCCACCAACGGCATAGCCGAACTGCGTCAGGCGTTCGCCCGCTGGTACCACCAATCTTACGGCGTAGAGTTGGAACCGGGTACCGAGATTCAACCCCTAATCGGATCGAAAGAAGGAATTCTGCATACCACACTCGCTTTTGTAAACCCGGGCGAACAAGTATTGGTACCCAATCCAGGCTACCCCACCTACACCTCGCTGAGCAAACTGCTGGGCGCAGAGGTAGTAACCTACAACTTGAAAGAGGAAAACGGCTGGATGCCCGACTTCGATGCACTGGAGCAGATGGACCTGAGCCGCGTCAAGCTACTGTGGACCAACTATCCGAACATGCCCACCGGAGCCAATGCAACGATGGAGACGTACATCCGCCTAGTAGACTTTGCCCGACGCAAAGGCATCGTGGTGGTGAACGACAATCCGTACAGCTTCATCCTGAACGACCGTCCGCTGAGCATCCTCAGTGTGCCCGGTGCCAAGGAGTGCTGCATTGAGTTCAACTCGATGAGCAAAAGCCACAACATGCCCGGATGGCGCATCGGCATGCTTGCCTCGAATGCACAGTTCGTACAGTGGATACTGAAGGTAAAAAGCAACATCGACAGCGGTATGTTTCGAGCTACACAACTGGCTGCTGTCAAAGCACTTGAATCCGACGAAAGCTGGTATCAGGCCAACAACCGCAACTATGCCAACCGCAGAAATCTGGCCGGAGAAATTATGCATGCACTGGGATGCACGTATGACGAGAATCAAGTCGGTATGTTTCTTTGGGGCAAAATACCCGACTCGTGCGTAGAGGTAGAAGACCTCACCGAACGCGTATTGCACGAGGCACGCGTATTCATTACACCGGGATTCATCTTCGGCAGCAACGGTGCACGCTTCATTCGCCTTTCACTCTGCTGCAAAGAGGAGAAACTGCAAGAAGCACTCGACAGAATTAAACAAGTAATCAAGTAACAAGATAATAAAGATATAAAAAATATGGAACTCGAATCAATTTTACTCCCCGGCGTTGAAGCCAAACGCCCCATTGTCATAGCCGGCCCCTGTAGTGCCGAGACAGAAGACCAAGTGATGAACACTGCCAAACAACTGGCAGCCAAAGGACAGAAGATATACCGTGCAGGTATCTGGAAGCCACGTACCAAACCGGGAGGCTTCGAAGGCGTAGGCGTTGACGGCCTGGCTTGGTTGAAGGAGGTAAAAAAAGAAACCGGCATGTACGTAGCAACGGAAGTTGCCACAGCAAAGCATGTGTACGAATGTTTGAAGGCAGGAATCGATCTGCTTTGGGTAGGTGCGCGCACCACCGCCAATCCGTTTGCCGTACAGGAGATAGCCGATGCACTGAAAGGTGTCGACATTCCGGTATTGGTAAAGAATCCGGTAAACCCCGACCTGGAACTTTGGATCGGTGCACTGGAACGTATTCACAATGCGGGACTGAAACGTCTGGGAGCCATTCATCGTGGTTTCAGTTCGTATGATAAAAAGCTGTACCGCAACCTTCCGCAATGGCATATCCCCATCGAACTGCGCCGCCGTTTGCCCGAGTTGCCTATCTTCTGTGACCCGAGCCACATCGGTGGAAAGCGGGAGTTGATAGCACCGCTTTGCCAACAAGCCATGGATTTGAACTTCGACGGACTGATCGTTGAGAGCCACTGTACTCCCGACTGTGCGTGGAGCGATGCCTCGCAACAGGTAACACCCGATGCACTGGATTACATCCTCAACCTGCTGGTGATTCGTACCGAAACGCAAACCACCGAAAGCCTGAGCCAACTGCGCAAACAGATCGACGAATGCGACGACAATCTGATTCAGGAACTAGCTAAGCGCATGCGTATCGCCAGAGAGATCGGTACCTACAAGAAAGAGCACGGCATGACGGTGTTGCAATCGGGACGATACAACGAGATTTTAGAGAAACGCGGTACACAAGGCGAGCAATGCGACATGGATGCAGAGTTTATAAAGCATGTATTCGAAGCCATACACGAAGAGTCGGTGCGTCAACAGATGGAAATTATCAACAAACAATAACCGGATCGTCATGCGCATATTAATACTCGGAGCCGGAAAAATGGGCTCCTTCTTTACCGATATCTTAAGCTTCCAGCACGAAACGGCCGTGTTTGATACAAATCCGCATCAACTGCGGTTTGTATACAATACGTACCGTTTCACCACACTCGAAGAGATCAAGGAGTTCGAACCGGAGTTGGTAATCAATGCCGTAACGGTTAAATACACCATCGATGCTTTCCGTCTGGTGTTGCCCGTATTGCCCAAAGAGTGTATCATCAGTGATATTGCTTCGGTTAAGAATGGCTTAAAAAAGTTTTACGAAGAGAGTGGCTTTCGCTATGTGTCCTCTCACCCCATGTTCGGGCCAACCTTTGCGACGCTCAACAATCTGGGTCACGAGAACGCCATCCTCATCAGCGAAAGCGACCACATGGGTAAAATTTTCTTTAAAGACCTGTACCACACACTGAATCTGAACATCTTCGAATATACCTTCGAGGAGCACGACGATACGGTGGCTTATTCGCTCTCAATTCCTTTTGTGTCGACATTGGTTTTTGCCGGTGTCATGAAGCATCAGGAAGCACCTGGCACTACCTTCAAAAAGCACATGGCCATCGCCAAGGGGTTATTGAGCGAAGACGACTACCTGCTACAGGAGATTCTTTTCAATCCGCGCACACCGGCACAGGTCGAAAAGATTCGTACAGAACTCAAAAACCTACAACAGATTATCTCGGAGAAAGATGCCGAAGCGATGAAACGCTTCCTAACCAAAGTGCGCGAGAACATTAAATAATGCACTTGGTTATCCCGGAAATATCATGTACCTTTGTGTTCGCAAAAAGAAAAAGCTAAGAATCAATGATAGATCAAGGAACCATAGACCGCATACTCGATGCCGCACAGATTGTGGACGTAGTATCCGAATTCGTCACTCTGCGTAAACGGGGAGTGAACTTCACCGGTCTCTGCCCGTTCCACAACGAGAAAACACCCTCGTTCAGCGTCTCTCCTGCCAAAGGGTTGTGCAAATGTTTCAGTTGCGGAAAGGGCGGAAACGCCGTGCACTTCATCATGGAACACGAACAGATGTCGTACTACGAAGCCCTGAAGTATCTGGCTAAGAAGTACCACATCGAGATCAAAGAGCGCGAACTGAGCAACGAAGAGAAACAGGCGCAAAGCACCCGCGAAAGTATGTTCATCGTGAACAACTACGCTCGCGATTACTTTCAAAACATCCTGCGTAACCACGTCGACGGACAAGCTATTGGATTGGCTTACTTCCGTCAACGTGGTTTTCGCGATGATATTATCGATAAATTCCAACTCGGATTCAGTACGGACAGCCACGACGCGTTGGCACAAGAGGCACAACGCAAGGGTTTCAAAAAGGAGTTCTTGGTCAAAACCGGACTCTGTTACGAGACCGACGACCACAGACTGCGAGATCGCTTCTGGGGGCGTGTCATGTTTCCCGTACACACTCTTTCGGGCAAGGTGGTTGCCTTTGGCGGCCGCGTGCTAAGTACCGAAAACAAAAAACTGGCCAAATACGTCAACTCACCCGAATCGGAGATCTACCACAAGAGTGCTGAGCTCTACGGTATCTACTTTGCCAAGCAAGCCATCGTAAAGCAAGACCGCTGCTTCTTGGTAGAGGGGTATACCGATGTAATCTCGATGCACCAATCGGGTGTTGAGAATGTCGTTTCTTCGTCGGGTACCTCGCTTACGGGTGGACAGATACGACTGATCCATCGCTTTACCAACAACATCACCGTGCTTTATGATGGCGATATGGCGGGTATCAAAGCGTCGATCCGTGGTATCGATATGCTGCTCGAAGAGGGTATGAACATCAAGGTGTGCCTGCTTCCCGATGGCGATGACCCCGACTCGTTTGCCCGCAAGCATAATGCAACCGAATTTCAGCAATTCATTCAGGAGCATGAAACCGACTTTATCCGCTTCAAGACCAATCTATTGATGGACGAAGCAGGCAAAGACCCCATCAAGCGAGCGGAGCTGATCAGTGATATCGTGCGAAGCATATCGGTTATTCCCGAAGCGATTATCCGCTCGGTCTACATCAAAGAGTGTAGTCAGGCACTACATGTCGAGGAGAGGTTGCTTGTTGCCGAAGTAGCTAAGTTGAAAGAGATTCAGGCCGAGAAAGACAATAAACCTTCGATAGCTGCCAATATTGCTACTTCAACGCCCTCATCAACCGACGAGCAATCGCCCTTCCCTCCCGATGAGGTATACGAATCATTCATCCCGCAAGAGGGCAAGGAGGGACAAGAGTTTTATAAATACGAACGACTGATTATCCAAACGCTGATTCGTTATGGCGAGAAAGTGCTTTGCAATGTAGCCAATGAAGAGGGGGAAGAAACTCCTATAACGGTCATTGAATACATCATCAACGACCTAAAAGAAGATGATCTGGCCTTTCACAACCCACAGCACCGCTTCATTCTGAACGAAGCAGGAGGGCATATTCACGATGCAGGGTTTGTGGCGGAGCGTTATTTCCTGGCACACCCGGATCAAGCCATCAGCAAACTGACATCTGATCTGGCAAGCGACCGATACCAGCTAAGTAAGTATCATTCAAAAACGCAGAAACTCGTAACCGACGAAGAGCGTCTGCTCGACTTGGTTCCTACACTGATGATCAACTTTAAGAATGCCATCGTAGCCGAGGAGTTGAAACATATCATGTATGCACTTCAAAACCCCGAAACGGCTAAAGATGATGCTAAATGCGCTGTACTCATGAAGCGCTATCAAGAGATGAAGCAAATTCAGAGTTTAATGGCGAAGCGATTGGGCGACAGGGTGGTGCTTCGATAGCAAGAAATATGACCACGAGCGGCTACTTCTTTCGTTGATTAATCAGATTCAATTCGTAGATAGAGAGTGGTGTAAGGACTTTCAATAGAGTTAAGTTGCCTTCGTAAAAGTTATCTAAATTTCTCAAAAAAAACACACAAAATCAGATGTATACAAGAAAAAAAGATGTATTTTTAGCGATGTAACATACACATCTAATAACCATGCTCAATACATCATGTAATCTTTCGCTATCTATGCTCTATGCCGGTTCCATACGCGTAGAAAAATGGTGGAACTTTCAAAACATCATAAGCCCTTTTTATCGTCTATACTATATTCAAGATGGTCATGCCAAGGTGTACCTCAACAATAAGTCTTATGAATTATCTCCCAATCAGCTATTCTTAATACCCAAATTCACCTTTCACAGCTATGAATGTGATAATTTTATGACTCATTATTATATATGCTTGTTTGACGACCTGACAGGAGGAAGCTCCATACCCAATCCTTCAAACCTGAATTTACAGTTACCAGCCACATCTATGGAGCTGAAACTGATACAACGTTATATAGAGCTAAATCCGGATAAATCATTAACAGCAGTCGACCCGCAACAATACGATAATGAAAACATTGTATACACAAAGATAAGAACCAACTCTTCCCGTTACTCACAAATCGTAGAAAGTAACGGCATTTTGTTACAGCTGCTTTCGCGTTTCATCACGGAGGAGAGCATGAAACAAACAGCACCAGGTAACTCTTACGAACGACTGGATATTGTTATACAACACATCAACAAGAACCTGGATAAGCATATCTCTATTTTAGAACTATCGGATTTGATGTGCATCACCCCCGATCACTTCTCGAAAATCTTCAAAAAAGTGATCGGCATACCACCTTGCGAATACATTCAGATGAAACGTATTGAGCGGGCACAAGCTTTGTTACTTACCTCTCGTAAAAGTATAACGGAGATAGCAGAGCAGGTGGGTATTTGCAATCCGGCACAATTCTCACGACTTTTTACCAAGACAGTGCAATGCTCACCGAGAGAATACAGAAAGATGCAGCAGATCAATGAGGTTCAAAAAAGGTAATCAATCACTTAGCGATCAAATCAATTGTTTGTCCGACGGTTGTTTCGATTATTATTTGATGATCCTCAACAGTATAGTTCGAATCAAGTTTGACCTTCTCTAAAACATCCCTAGGCAAGGCAATCTTCAATGTCCCTCCTTTTTCTGATATAATCCGCAACCGAACCAACTCCCCTTCTCTCTTTTCTGCCGAAAGGAGGAAAGCCCCCATGGCACGAAGGTTCTCGAATGAAACATTCTTCCAACTCCGGGGTATGGCAGGGAAAACATGAATGACTCCTGTATGACTCTGCAAAAGCATCTCCTGCACACCCGATGCAAAAGCAAAGTTGCCCTCTAGCGTAAACGGACGGTAGGTAAATTTCGATTTTCCGGTTCTCGATTGGTCTCCATTGACGTGAAATGTATTCTTCAGGCAGAAGCATTGGGCAAATATGCGCAATGCCTCGGCAGCCCCTTCACCATCAAAAGCACGTGCCTTCATGTTGGCAAGCCAACTATACGAGTATCCAGTCCAGTAATCGGGACCGTAATCTTCGAGCTTCTTCAACGTGCCGCGAATAATACGTTGCGACTCTTCTCCATCGCTCCAATCAATCAACCCCAACGGGTGGATAGCCATTGCATGAGAAAAATGACGATGCGAAGCATTATAAGGGTGGCCTTCGGCAAAAGTCAGGCTCCCTTCTTTATCAACATTTAGGTCGGGTAACTGTCTCTTTATCTCAGCCCAATGTGCAGATTCTTCTTTCAGATTCAGCTCTGCTGCTAATTCGGAAGTTGCTTGAAAAAGAAAATGCATCAGTGACAGGTCATAGTTTGTCATAGTTGGGAACCAAGCTTGCAAGGAGTTTTCGAAAATCTCCGGACTGGAGCTAAACTCCAACTTCCGAACTCCCTTCTCATCGACAATCGAGTTTTGCTCCATATAAACAGCCACCTCTTTGAGAAAAGGATACGCACGCTCTTTAAGAAAAGTGCGATCGGCAGAGTATTTCCAATGCAAATAAAAATGCTGTGACAACCAAGCTCCGACAGTTTGCGACATGGCATATTGAATCCACCCTCCCATGGGTTCTCCGTTCAACGACGCTACGCCGGGCACATTCATACCATCCGTCTCAAAGTACTGCCGGGTATAACGCTTGTAGGTATCACGTTGATTCCACAAGGTATTCAGATATCCCATCCCTTCCGTCAAATGATTGCCGATGTATGTAGGCCAATAGCTGAGTTGTGTATTCAAATCATGATGATAATCACCTTTCCAGGGTGGAAGCTTTCCATTGTCGGCAGTCCACACAGCCTGGAGCGATATGGGCGATGAGTTTTCGCGAGTAGCCGAAGCAAATTTATACATTTCATTCTCATACTGCTTCTGCAAGATAGAGTCGGGCAAAAGGATCGATGATTGTGCCCAATAGTGATTCCAGTAATCAGTATGGGCTTGATAGTCTTTTTTCAATCCTCGTTTCATGGCCTCTTGCACTTCGTCCGCAGCCTTATCTCCCGAGTTCGAAGAGGTCACGCTCCAAGTACCATATAAGGTAGTTCCTTTTCGCTCCCAACGCACCACTACCTCGTAAAAGAAGTCGCCAAAACCCTTCTGCCGATATATGATTTGATTGCCCTCACGATTTACCTTCCCTTGATCGTATCCGAGGCGATGTAAATCTTGCCCCGAAACCGGGTCTGTACTGCCATCCTCCTTGGTCTTGTTGTATATGGGCGTAATTAGAGAAGGTTCAATATCTGCCTTTAGATTTTTAAAAACGAACCACCCAACCGGCTCGGTTGCATGAACAAATGTTTGCATCTGTGTGCCATCCTTCCATGTAGCTTCGCACAACGCATTGTGAAGATAAAGCCTTACTTCGGATGGAATACCGATCTTAGAGAGCGAAAATTCAATAGAGGCACCCGGAATTTTAGAGGGCGCCGGATCGCGATCATAAGGCCAGTCCAACTTCTTCTGCACCGGAAGATAATCTTTCTTTCTAATTTGTTCTTTTACCCAGGCAAAACGATAGTCTGTCCCCGAAAAGCCATCTACCGGACGCAAATCCCACAGATCGGTTCTATCCAACGAGAAGCGTAAAGCCGAATCTCGCTTCCAAACCAATACACCTACGGTTGCATTACCCAACGGTACCCCTTCATCCCAGCTCCGGGCTAATTCGGAAAAGTTCAAATCACTTCGAGTTGGTGTAACCGGACAGGAGTCATACGTACGACAACCGATCATAAATAAGCAACAGTTAATCAATAGAATAGCTTTTCTTTTCATTATACAAAGATAACAGATTCCCAGCTTCCATAATTTGCAAAATAAGAGAAATACTTTGCAAGATCCGATCACAAGGAAGCATTATGAGTCTTTAACAACGGATTTTGCAAAGTATTAGACGGTTCTGCACAAAATACTTTGAAGAAGATCGGTTATTTTTGAAACATTAATTTTAGAACCTCTAAATACAATAAAGAACATGAAGAAGCTACTTCTTACAACTCTTGTGGTATGCATGACAGTAGGATGTCGGTCGCTCAAGCAACCCATTTTTCCGGTATCGTCTACTCAGCCAAACAAAGCACAACTAAAGCAGATTGAGCGGAAATACGGAATGTTCATTCACTTCGGAATCAACACTTTTCATGACAAAGAGTGGACAGATGGTTCCAAACCCGCATCCTCATATACCCCCACGAACATTGATGCCGATCAATGGATAAAAACAGCCAAAGACGCGGGTATGAAATACGTCATTCTAATTACCAAACACCATGATGGATTTTGCTTGTGGGATAGTAAGTATAGCGATTATGATGTTGCTAACTCCGGCAACGAAACCAATGTGGTGGAAGCTGTAGCGAAAGCTTGTCGAAAATATGGAGTTGAGTTAGGACTATACTATTCGTTATGGGACAGAAAGGCCAATGCCAACGTAAAAGATACGACACAAGATGCAGCGTACAACACCTATATGATTCGACAATTAAAAGAGTTGATGGACATAACGGACAAGCATGTTCCTCTCGTTGAGTTTTGGTTTGACGGAGGTTGGGAGAAAGAGAGCAAGCGCTGGCCTTTGAACGAGATCTATCAAACAATCAAATCCAGAGAACCGGAATGCCAAATCGGTATAAACTGGAGCATTGGAGTACCCGACAATCCTGAACAGCATATTGTACTACCCACTCAACAGAAGGAGGGCTATCCCATTCGTTATTTTCCAAGTGATTTTAGACTGGGCGATCCCTATCTGCCTGCCGAGAACGATCCTAAACTCTTCGTACACGATGGTAAACAATATTATATGCCATGGGAGTCGACTGTATGTATCAGTCAACGCTGGTTCTTCAACACCACCGATACGGTTTACAAAAGCGTTGACGAACTGACCGAACTGTACCGCATAGCCACTCGTAACGACAATATTCTTATTTTGAACTGCCCGCCCAACCGAGAAGGAAAGATCAGGGAGAAAGATATTGAGACATTAATGCTACTAAAGAAAAATATTGTCATCAAGTAAGGCAAATAAGAGGGAAAAAGTGGTTTATCAAAACCATATATGACTCATCCACAAGCAATTGCAAGAGTACGTAGTTTATAGATAAAAGAATACGTATTTAATGGTGTATAAATATACTAATTAACACACTGTTAAATACGTACTGTTGCTATATAGGTAATCTATGTTTTGCTTTTAAAAAGAAAGAGATTTACAATACCATCTTATACAGCAGGTAAATACTTTCCAATCTTCTCCCCTCCTTGGGGTTAGGCATGACGAATGAGATTCATAAACTCTTCGCGGGTTTTGGCTTGATTGAACGCACCGGTAAAGTCGGATGTAGTAGTTATCGAGTTTTGTTTCTCCACACCGCGCATCTGCATGCACATGTGCTTGGCTTCGACCACCACCATTACGCCCAGTGGATTGAGAGTTTGCTGGATGCATTCCTTTATTTGCAGCGTCATGCGCTCTTGCACCTGCAAACGATGAGAGAAGATATCAACTACACGAGCTATTTTGCTAAGCCCGGTGATGTAACCGTTGGGGATGTAAGCCACATGAACCGTTCCGTAAAATGGAAGCATATGGTGCTCGCAGAGTGAGAAGAAGTCGATGTCTTTCACGATAACCATCTGGCTGTATTCTTCTTTGAATTTGGCCGAACGGAGCACTTCGTGAGGATCCATCCGGTAGCCTTTTGTCAAGCTCAACATGGCTTTGGCTACGCGCTCGGGAGTTTTCAACAATCCTTCTCTGGAAGCATCTTCGCCCAATAAGGTAATAATACTTTGATAATGATGCATTAGCTCTTCCAAAGCCGGAGAGACAATTTCTTCTTTTTCCAACATGGTTTTCTTATAAGGGGATATTTATTTGCTCTTTTACAATAGAAACTTCCTTGAACATACCGGTCGCTTTTAGCTTACGCATCATGGCATCGGCTTCTTCGATACTACGAAAATCGCCTACCCGACAGAGCCAACGGGGAGGAACAAAAGAGGTGTAGATAGGTAACTCAGGAAATGTTTCTTTAATACGTGCGGCAACTTGATAAGCACTGTTTTTAGCAATACGTGTGTTATTGCCTGCGTAGGCTTGTATCCGATAGCCAGCAGATTTGATAACTGTCTGTTCGCCGGTAGCAGGACGTTCGGTACCTAGCAGTGCAGCAATGCGTTCATCTTGATGAATGGTCACCTTGCCTTGTCCGGGAACGTTGCGTTCCAAACTTTGAACGATGTTTTGTGCTTGTGCGCCGGTGAAAGCAAACAGCAATAAAAATAAACTAAGCTTCTTCATACATTTGTTCTGTTGTAAATTAAGAGTTTTGAGCTCCGAACGTTGATTCGCATCGTTCGGAACTCAAAACAAATCATTCAATACTTATTTAAAAGCATCGATAATGCCTTTGAAATCGGCTACATTCAAAGCAGCACCACCAATCAAACCACCGTCTACATCGGGGTTAGCGAACAATTCGCCTGCGTTAGAGGCTTTGCAGCTACCACCGTAAAGGATAGAAGTGTTGTCGGCGATTTCCTTACCATATTTATCAGCGATAGTTGAGCGAATATAAGCGTGGATCTCTTGTGCCTGTGCAGCAGAAGCAGTCTTGCCTGTACCGATAGCCCAAACGGGTTCGTAAGCCAATACAATCTTAGAGAAATCTTCGGCCGACAGATCGTAAACAGAAGCCAATTGAGCCAATACAACTTCGTTTTGTTTGTTGGCTTCGCGCTCTTCCAATACTTCACCGATACAGAAGATAGGAGTCAAACCATTGGCCAATGCCAATTTCACCTTTTCCTTCAAGATCTCTACAGTTTCGCCATAGTATGCACGACGCTCTGAGTGACCCAAGATTACATATTTAGCACCGGTAGAAGCAACCATAGCAGCCGAAATCTCACCTGTATAAGCTCCTGATACTTTATCAGCACAGTTTTCTGCACCTACACCGATCTTAGCGGGGTTTACGATAGGAGTGACAGAAGCTAAATGGATGAACGGAGTACAGATGATTACATCACAATTCTGTGTTTCGTTAGCCAACGCGTCATTCAAATCTTTTGCCAAAGCAATACCTTCTTGAAGAGTATTGTTCATTTTCCAGTTTCCTGCAACAATGTTTTTTCTCATTTTTGTTTTTATTATTAAAGGGTTAATATAATTACTTTACTTTATTCAACAGACGACCGACCAAGCGATTCCTCGGACATAAGCTTCTTAGCGCGTATTCTCTCCCGTCTCTTGATGACCAGAATATCGAGCCCCAAGACCATCAGCAAGGGAAGTGCAAACCACAACAGCACATTGCCCATAATATACAAACGACTTTCGGTCTTTTGTTTGCCTAAATCGATATTCTCTAATTTATCGTGCAACGCATACTCATCGGGCAAATCGGCATCACTCCATTTATTCAGGATGGTACCGTTTTTGATAAGCATCAATCCCGGATTCGATCGCAATATAGTCTTCAATGTTATCTCATCCATCAAGCCAAACGGGTATTCGGCTCCTGTTTTATCTCGCCATAAAGCGATTTGCTCGGCAGGCGAAGAGGTCAGGCAATAGAAGCCATAGCCATGCTCAACCGAATAATCATATATTTCATTAATCAGATCAATATTACTGTCATCGGCCTCTTCGATACGCTGAGCCACCAATAGAAAGGTATAATTCATATCGGTAAGCACTTGCTCGGTAATATCCTCTCCGGTTTTCTGTTCGGTAATCGAAAAGTCGTGAATGGGAGGTTCGTATCCTTTCTTCTTCAGTACGGTACGCGTATCGATAAACTTCCAGGTACTATCGGGATAGTTTTCGAGCGTAAACTCTTGTTGCTTGCCGTTCTTCTCAAGAATAAACACGCTTTCGTACACACTGGGTTGAGCTCCGGGAGGGAGTGTCATGCCTTGAAGAATATTTTGTCCGATCTTATAAGGACGAAAATCCAGGATGGGCAGGTGTGTTAAGCAATAAGACGATAGAGCCAAAACGAATAGCATGGTGTACAAAGAGACTAACCATTCGGTTTTTGCACTGATAAAGCGTATCATTTGTTGCTTCCACTGGAAAACCGATAAAGCGGCAATCAGCAGTATAATATTCTTCCAGAACGTCTGCCAGTTGGTCAAGACCCAGGCGTCTCCGAAACAGCCACAATCAGAAACCGGATTGACCAGTGCCAAATAGAGCGTCAGGGGAGTCATGAATGCCATCAACAGCAAAGCCAACGTAGTTGCCGTATTTTTTCGAATACCGAAGAATAAGAGAATGCCGACAGTAAACTCAAGAGTAGACAGAGCTACTGCAATGAGCAAAGGCAGAAAAGAGGGAAACCAAGACAGCATTCCGAATACTTCCAGATAATCTTGTATTTTATACTGTGATCCCAAGGGGTCGACAGCTTTTACAAATCCGGAAAAGGTAAATGCCGCTGCCAAGAGAAATCGACAAGCGTTGGCCCATACCTTCAGAATTATATGTAGTTGTTTATCCTTCAAATTCAATTTTAATCAACCCAAAAACGGAATAATTAATCATATCCATGTAGTTCGCATCAATACCTTCGGACACCAGGGTATTGCCCGAAATAGATTCGATCTGTTTGGTCCGATATATCTTCATCAAAATCAAATCGGTATAAGAACTGATACGCATATTGCGCCAGGCTTCATCGTAATCATGATTTTTGGCAAGCATCAATTCTAACGCTTCTTTCGAATACTTATCGTACAGCTTCATGGCAGCTTCATTACTGATATCGGCCGACTCGGCGTATCCCAACTCTAATTGAATCAAACCAATGATACCGTAGTTAACGATAGCAATAAACTCGGCACGAACCCCTTCGTCTACTAAAGCTACCCCTTTGGTTTCGATGCTACGAATACGGTTGGCTTTGATAAACAATTGGTCGGTTACGGACGCAGGACGTAGAATACGCCATGCAGGACCATAATCGTGCAGCTTTTTCGAAAAGAGGTCACGGCACAAAGCAATGACATGCTCAAATTGTTGTCTGGTATCTTTCATTTTCTTACAAATAGAGCACAAAGGTAGTAATAAATAAAGAAAAAAGGAAAGAGGGTACTCTAAATTATATTAAAGTACCCTCTTCCCTGATATGTTAATTGGATGTAATTACGAGCAACGAAGCACCTGACCGATACGAAGTGTTGTCTTTCGTGTAATACGGTTCAGCTTACAAAGTCTGTCGATAGAAACACCACGTTTTTGAGCAATACGCCCCAACGTGTCTCCACTCTTCACTTTATGGTATCTGATTGTACCTCCGTCTTCACCGCTATCAGCCATATTCGTTTCAGACGAACTACTTCTGTCGGGTCTTCTTGTTCTTCTGAAAGTATAGTTATCGGCTACAATATCTTGTTTGGGGAAATCGAACATATAAACAGGGTTGATGGCAATACCCAAAAAGCGGGTTTCGAAGTGCAGATGCGAACCTGTTGAACGACCGGTGTTTCCACCCAAGCCAATCGCTTCGCCTGCTTTCACTAATTGATTGGGTTCAACCAATTGAGCTGACAGGTGACCATAAACCGTCTCTAACCCATTATCGTGACGAATGACCACATATTTGCCATATCCTCTACGCTCGTACTTCACGATACGCACTTTTCCGTCGAAAGCTGCTACAATCGTATCGCCGATATTTACTTTTAAATCCAATCCGTTGTGCATTCTTCTCCAGCGAGGACCGAAAGGCGAGGTAATACGAGTGCTTGGCGTTGGCATACAGAATCCTGTTAAATCAATAGTATACGATTCGGGGATAATGGCATCCTTTCCGTAAGCATGTACGTACTCGTTGTTCCAGTTTGGATAAAGATCTAAAGCGGGGTAGGCCGACTGCTCTGCGCGAATTTGCTTTTGCAACGCCAGAGAGTCTACTAATTTTAATTTCTTGTCGATAGGTGCTTGACGAGCAATCAGATCCTGAGAAAAAGAATTCAGGCTGATCATGGCTGTCGCGGCAAGCAATACTGTTTTAATACAATTAAAATTCATTCGTTATAATCAGTTCAATCAATATTCGTCATTGGCATACAGGTAAGCAAAAGTAACCTGATCGTAGTCGAATATCTCATTGGGTTTAAAGAATCTGTTTAATTCGGCAACAGCGGTTTCTAACGAATCAGACGCATGAACAATGTTTTCCTGAAAGCTCATACTGTAATCTCCGCGAATCGTTCCCGGTGCTGCTAAACGTCCGTTTGTTGGACCCGCCAACTGTCGAACCACTTGAATAGCATCCACACCTTCAAAGCAACAAGCGATAACGGGAGCCGCCATCATGGAATCTTTCACGCGCTGAAAGAATGGTTTTGCGCTTAGGTGGGCATAATGTTCGTTTAACAATTGGTCTGTGAGTTGCATCATTTTCATACCGGCCAGACGTAATCCTTTTCGCTCAAAGCGGTGTATTATCTCACCAATCAATGACCGCTGAAGAGTACATGGTTTTAATAGAACCAGCGTTTTCTCAATCATAATGCGACAGTTTTCAAAGGGTTAAACTTGACATTTTATTCAAAAATCTCCCAAAGATAACATTTCCTTATGAAAAACGAAGTATCTGATTAACTATTTTTGGGTGACTACCTCACAGAACAGCAGCTATTTATTCGTGTAAAGCACTATAAATAGGGGAAATAAGCCGAAACATGTTTTTCAACACATTTGTGAAAAGAAACTGTATGTTTAACCAATTTTCAACTAATAGATGCCCAGTTAACATTCGATTTGCGAAGCGCTTTGAGTTGTCTCCACAAAACTTCATTCTGAGGATTCTCGGACGTCGGATCTGCATCGACTATTTCTTGTGCAATGGCACGGACATGTTGCAGCAACTGCCCATCGTGAACGATATCGGCTATTTTAAGATCAAAAGCAACACCGCTCTGCTGCGTACCTTCCAAATCGCCCGGCCCGCGGAGTTTCAAGTCGGCTTCTGCTATCTCAAAACCGTCATTGGTGCGCACCATAATTTCAAGGCGTTTGCGGGTTTCTTCAGAGAGTTTATAAGTGGTTACGAGAATGCAGTAAGACTGATCGGCACCACGTCCTACTCTACCACGTAGCTGATGCAGTTGAGAAAGTCCGAAACGCTCCGCATTCTCAATAATCATGACCGAAGCATTGGGTACGTTCACTCCTACTTCGATAACGGTGGTAGCCACCATAATTTGTGCTTCGCCCGATACGAATTGTTGCATCTGCTCATCCTTCTCGGCAGCTTTCATCTTTCCATGAACTTTACAGACTTTGCTATCTGGAAACTCTTCGCAAATGTGTTGATAACCTTCTTCGAGATTCTTTAAGTCGATCTTCTCACTTTCTTTAATCAACGGATAGACGATATAAATCTGCCGGCCTTCGGCTATTTGTTTGCGTACGGAATGATACAGACTCTCTCGGCGATTATCAAATTGATGAACCGTAGTAATCGGCTTACGTCCCGGCGGGAGTTCGTCGATGACCGACACATCCAGATCGCCATAAAGAGTCATGGCCAAGGTGCGGGGAATAGGTGTAGCCGTCATGACCAAGACATGAGGAGGTTGCACGTTCTTAGTCCACAAGCGGGCGCGTTGTGCAACTCCGAAACGATGTTGTTCATCGACGATAACAAGACCCAAAGAGGAAAAATTCACCGTATCTTCAATCACGGCATGAGTACCGATTAAGATATGCACGTCGCCCGTGAGCAACCCTTTTAAGATGGCTTCCCGTCTTTTTCCTTTGATCGATCCGGTAAGTAACTCTACCCGGACATTCATACCAAAAAGCAACTCTTTGATGCTTTCGTAATGTTGATTGGCTAAAATCTCGGTCGGTGCCATCATGCATGCCTGAAAGCCATTGTCAAGAGCAATCAACATGCTCATCAGGGCAACAAGTGTTTTGCCGCTACCGACATCGCCTTGTAGCAAACGGTTCATCTGACGGCCATACCCCATGTCTTGCCGGATCTCTTTCAACACTCTCTTCTGCGCACCCGTTAATTCAAAGGGTAGGTTTTGAGCATAAAACGTATTGAATATCTCTCCGACCGTCTCGAATATATAACCACGGTATTTCCGCTGACGGTCTTTGGAATAACGCAAGATATTGAGCTGTACATAAAAGAGCTCTTCGAATTTTAAGCGGTACTGTGCTTTTCGTAACAACTCGGAGTTGGCCGGGAAATGGATGTTTTGCAAGGCCTCCGTCAAAGGCATTAAATAATGATCGGCAATGAGTTGCGGAGATAATGTTTCGGGCAGTGGTTCCTGTATTTGCTGAATGATGGAACTCATCATTTTGGTGATGGCATGAGAGTTGAGGTAACCACGTTTCATCTTCTCCGTGGTATTGTAATAGGGTTGCAACCCCATGGCTGTAAGCTTGAGATCGGCAGGAAGGTCGATATCGGGATGAGCCAGATTGATGCGTCCGTTAAACACAGTTGGTTTGCCAAATACAATGTACTCTTCGTGCAGTTTATACTTTCCTGTAATGTACTTGATTCCTTGAAACCACACCAGATCGATGATACCTGTACCATCCGAAAAGTGTCCCACGAGCCTGCGTTGTCTGCCTTCACCAAAGGTCTCAAAGCCGACAATACGGCCTTTCAATTGAATATAGGGCATGTTGCCATCTATTTCATGTACGTAATAGATGCGACTCCGGTCTACGTATTTATAGGGAAAGTAGTAAAGTAGGTCATGAACCGAATAGATACCTAACTCTTTATTGAGTACAGATGCCTTTTGCGGTCCTACACCGGATACGAATTTTATGTCACGTGTGGCTAAATCAAACATGCTAACAAGGCGCTCCCCACTTTCAAATCAAATGGGGTCGTTATTTTTATATTCTCACGATTTCCTTCGACAAGCGTAATGGATACACCAAGCGCTTCGACTACGGATGCATCGTCGGTAAAATGAGTAGAGTATGCTTGTGAATAAGCTTTCTTTAATAATCCGACCTCAAACACCTGAGGGGTTTGAACCAATTTATAATCGTCGCGATTGACCGTCTCACTACCTTGCGGAGTTAAATGTCGAACTGTTTCGAACACATCTATAACCGGAATAGCGGCCAATTGAGTTTCAGCCGCTTCATAGCAACGAGCAATGACTTCTTGCGAAACAAACGGGCGCACACCATCGTGTACTGCAACAAGTCCAGGTTCTTGGACCAGCATCAACCCATTTTGCACCGAATGAAAGCGGGTTTCTCCACCATCGGCGATAAGGTGATTAAGCGTAAAGTGATAATCAGAGCACAACTGCTTCCAATAAGATTGTTGCTCGCGAGGCAATACAACAATCAGCTGCATCGCTTCATCATAACGGTGAAACGCTTCAAGCGTATGCATCAACACCGGCTTAGCAGCCACAAGCAGGAATTGTTTGGGAAGTTCGCTTCCCATACGCAGTCCCTTGCCGCCAGCTACAATCAGAGCAGTCCGTATCATTCTATCACGCTTATCTTATACACATTGCACATTGCAACTCTTGAGCCTTCGCTTCGCCAACCAACTCTTTGACAAGTGCCAAAGCAAATGGCATGGCCGCGCCCGGGCCTAGTCCCGTAATGATATTACCATCTTTTACAACAAGTTCGTTGATACACTCGGCACCTTCGAGATATTGTTCGAAACCCGGATAACAGGTTGCTTTGCGTCCCTTTAGCAACCCCAGTTTACCAAGTACCATAGGTGCGGCACAAATGGCTGCAATGGGCTGATTGTTTTCGGCAAACTTAATCAATTGCTTATGTAGCCCTATATGGCTGTCGAGAGTCGCTGCGCCGGGCATTCCTCCGGGCAGAACCAACATGGCTGCATCACGAAAATCGCAATTTACAAAATTAACATCACAAAGCACTGATATATCATGAGCACCCACTACTATTTCGTCGGGGGTTACCGATACGATTTGTACATTCACTCCGGCACGTCTCAACGTATCAATGGTTGTAAGAGCTTCGATTTCTTCAAAGCCATCCGCAAAAAAAACATATACAGTTTCCATAATCTTATTTATTATGTGCCATATGCCACAGGCAATACACTTTTTAATGGTTAATTATTAATTGCTTCGTTCTTCATCATCAATCTCATGTGCATACAATGCACATGAACCAAGGAGTACTATCTCAAGTTAAAATAATAGGTAATCGTTCCGGTCTGGTTATTGACTCCGTCGACACTATTAAATCGTGCTTTTTTAGCAGCATCTTCGGCAGCTTTACGAAGGGTAGCATTTACCGTATTCGTTTGCCGATTAATGCTCGTAGCAATAACTTGTCCGGCCGGATTTACAGTGATTGAGATAACAACGCGCCCTTCTTCTTGCACATTATAAGCAGGACGAGGCAGACCACCTTCACCAATAGAACGTCCGCCGAGGTTAAAAGTTCCATATCCTCCAACGCCCGTTTTAGCACCTGTTGATGAATTTCCGTCTTTGCTTCCTTCAACACCTGTACCGACAGTTGCCGTTCCTTTGCTTCCTTCCATCTGAGCACCCTTACCAAAAGCTCCTGCAACCCGTTTACGCGCAGCCTCTTCGGCCGACTTACGTTCTTGCTCTGCTTTTGCTTCAGCAAGTTTCTTTGCTTCTGCTGCTATCTCAGCTGCTGTTTTTTCAGGCTTTTTAATCTCTTTGGGTTTCTCTTTTTTAGGAGTTTTTTTAGGTTTTACAACAACAGTCTCTTCTTCTTCCTGGGCGATCAATTCTTGCTCGGTTATCTCTTCCGGTTGAGCTTCTGCTACTGGTTCCGGTGGAACAGGAAGCACTTCGACTTCGACCAATGAGGGGTCAGCCTCACCACTGGCAGCGTCTACGTTTCCTATCATAACAGGAATTCCACCATCATCTTCATTCGGCAGAGGAACAACAAAAGTTAGCAGAATCAAAAGAGCAAAGAAAATCGCATGCACCAACAGCGCACCCAATACTCCTACATATTCACCCTTTTTTTTTCTATCCATGCTTTATTTCTTTTCAGGCGGACGTGTGGCCAACACCATTTTAAAATGATTTTCATTTGCAATATTCAGCACCCTTACTATTTCTTTATAAGGTACGGTTTCATCGGCATAAAGTGCCACAAACATCTCCGGTTCTTTATCGGCACAACTTTGCAGGAAAGGAGTCAGCTCCTCCAGTGTCAATGTACGCTCTTTCTCATTACCGAATGCCGCATAATAGTTCAGATCCTTATCGATAACAACACGAGTCAGTGGTTTCGCCGAGGTTTGCTGTTTGCCTTGTGGAAGCAATACCTTAATCGCATTCGGTGATACCACAGTAGAGGTTATCATAAAAAAGATCAGTAACAGGAAAATGACGTCCGTCATGGAAGCCATGCTGAAATTGGGCGATATTTTAGCTCTTCGTTTTAATGCCATACTAGATATTATTTAACCGGTTCGTTGAGTAGATCCATGAAATCCATGGTACGCAGCTCCATCTTATTTACTACTCGATCAACTAACATCACCAGATAATTATAAGCAAACATAGCGATAATACCGACAATCAAGCCACCTACGGTCGTGATCATAGCTTCATAGATACCTCCCGAGAGTAAAGTGATATCAATGTTGCCACTTCCTGCGTTAGCCATTTCGTAGAATGCGCGTACCATACCTGTTACCGTGCCCAAAAATCCGATCATCGGTGCACCACCCGCAATGGTAGCCATCACCGGCAATCCCTTTTCGAGTTTGGTCACTTCAATATTACCTACATTTTCAATAGCCACCTGTACGTCATTGATCGGACGTCCCAATCGGCTGATTCCTTTTTCAATCATCCGCGCCGATGGAGTATCGACTGTACGACAATACGATATAGCCGCTTTTATTTCACCGCTGTGAATATAATCTTTAATTTTCTCCATAAACATAGGATCTTCCTGCCCAGCTTTTCGAATGGTATACATACGTTCAAAAAGAATATAGAAACATCCCACCGACAAAACGGCAAGAACAATCATGATCCAGCCACCTTTTACTGCCATATCAAGCATGTTCATCTCTGCAGGATCACTAACCGAAGTCAACACGGGAGCAACTGTTTCCAGTGGCTCAGTTAAATTTGTAGCCGCCTGGGCCAATAACATTAATACATTCATTATCGAAGACAGTTTTTATATTCCACAATGGTGCGTTCCAGTCCTAAATAGAGAGCATCACTAACTAATGCATGCCCAATAGAGACTTCGTCGACCCAAGGGATGTTTTTATAAAAGTAATTCAAATTAATCAGACTTAAATCATGACCGGCATTCAATCCAAGCCCTAATTTACGTGCAACTTTAGCCGCTTCTATAAAGGGAGCAATAGCCAATTCAGGGTTTTTCGGATATTCTGTCGCATAAGGTTCTGTATACAGTTCTACACGGTCGGCACCTGCTTTAGCAGCATATTCGACCATCGTTATATCCGGTGCTACAAATACCGAAGTACGAATACCGGAACGGTTGAACTTCTCAAGGATCTCTGTTAAGAAATCAAGGTTGGCTTTGGTATCCCATCCCGCATTAGACGTTATTTGCGATGGTTCATCTGGAACAAGCGTTACCTGATGAGGTTTTACTTTCAATACCAAATCAATAAACTCCGGCGAAGGGTAACCTTCAATATTAAACTCGGTTCGCAACAGCGGACGTAAATCATAAACATCAGCTCTGCGAATATGCCGTTCATCAGGACGAGGATGTACCGTAATTCCATCAGCACCAAAACGTTCACAGTCAAGAGCAACCTTTACTACATTAGGAACATCGCCCCCACGAGCATTTCTTAAAGTTGCAATCTTATTTATATTTACACTTAACTTAGTCATACCTACCATAATGTTTGCTACAAAAGTACAAATATAAGTGACATGATAACAGCAATCTGAAAAAAAAATCCCAAATTTGCGGCGTAACTAACGATGTTGTATATGAAATTTGCAATTTTTGGTAATACGTATCAAGCAAAAAAATCCTCACATGCAGAAAACCTCTTCAAATTGCTTGAGAAGCGAAATGCAGAAGTTTATATTTGCAGGGAATTCTATCATTTTTTGGTATCCGATCTCAACCTTAATGTTCGTGCAGCGGGTCTATTTGATGGAAATGACTTTACTGCCGATATGGTAATAAGCATCGGAGGAGATGGTACTTTCTTAAAAGCAGCCAAAGTAGTCGGTAATAAATCAACTCCTATTTTAGGTATTAATACCGGACGTTTAGGATTTTTGGCCGATGTATCCCCCGAAGAGATGGAAAGTGCTATTGACGAAATATATACCGGACACTATTCCGTAGAGGAGCGAAGTGTATTACAGCTAATATCTGGTGAGAAGCATCTACAAGCCTCTCCATATGCATTGAATGAAATTGCAATATTGAAGCGAGACAGTTCATCCATGATCAGTATTCGTACAGCAATCAATGGTGTTTTCTTAACAACTTATCAAGCTGATGGATTAATTATCGCTACCCCTACAGGCTCTACTGCTTACTCATTGAGTGTAGGTGGTCCGGTAATTGTTCCTCAATCGAAAACCATTGCAATCACACCGGTAGCTCCTCATAGCTTAAACGTACGTCCTATTGTTATTTGTGATGACTGGGAAATAACGCTAAATGTGGAAAGCCGTAGTCACAACTTTCTTGTTGCAATCGATGGAAGTAGCGAGACCTGCAAAGAAAGTATACAATTAACCATTCGAAAAGCCCCTTATAGTATAAAGGTTGTGAAACGTTACGATCATATTTTTTTCAATACTCTTCGCTCCAAACTAATGTGGGGAGCAGATACTCGAAAATAAATTTCTACACTCACTAAAATACTTTTTCACCACAGAGGACACAGAGGAAAATACAAAGAGAAACACAGAGGTGATTCTACGGAAACTTCTCTGTATTGCTTCTGTA
>POVV01000143.1_pt1 | contig 59155 bp, 47 predicted proteins | sample 1560271 | NCBI WGS metagenome assembly POVV01 (sample SAMN08337232, study PRJNA429181) | Bioreactor metagenome, whole genome shotgun sequencing project. | biome: cows' rumen and soil; feature: anaerobic; isolation source: anaerobic chemostat enrichment culture, galacturonate as sole carbon... | reverse complement strand
ATAGCGAATATAAAAAATACATTGCTGTTGTTTGGTTAAATAACAAAAGTGCAGGCGATCTTACATGGTCATGGTATGACCAATCATCAGAATATAGAGAGATCGTGCAGGGGATGGATTTCGAATCTATGTGGGATGATTTGTGCAAAGAACAATCAATAGTCTACGAATAAAATCCATAGACTATTGATTAATTAAATATCGGTATCCCGGCATCCTATCGAAATTCTAATGCAGAGCCTGTGCACATGACCTGACGGTAACAGCCTGATTCATTTTGTAGGGATTCACAACTATACAGCATGATTGCATCGGCATTTTTTGCTAACGCACTGACCTGCATATTTTTACGGGCAACCGATATATTCGGAGCCTTATCACGTTTGCTTTCCTGACAAGATTCACCGCTAACTTCACCCAAATCGCGAAACGGTTTACCCACAACATCTTGAGCATTAGTATAAATTGGTATTACCGTCGGATCTGATTGCATCTGGGAAGATAGGTTGGGAAGGGGTTTAGCAATAGATATACTCTGCATAGAAAAGCCGCTCAATATAAGCGTAAATAGACCGATCGTTAAAACGCGCATAGTGTAATTTCCATATATTATAAAAATAAATCAATTTATTACTGCATTTTGGCTCGTCTAAAAATCAGTCATATTTCACTTTTATACGTAACGTTTATTGCCACGGCTTGAAGGTTTCTTGCCTTTAAACACGTGCGGCCCATCCATGGTTAACGTAATTTCGTTACCGGTTCGGGTAAGCCATGGTGTGGCTTCGCTGCCGGTTTTAGACGTTATACCTGAAGGTCTTAGCGTAATATTATCTTGATCAATTTCAATAATACCAATCACATAGGTATAGATCATATTGCTGAAAAAACCTTTCTTAAACTCAAAAGCACAGTCAACGATTTGATCGCCATATTCCATACGCATGGTAGGTTTAAGCGAAGCAACGGCGACCATGCCATTGCTAAGGGCAGAATATACGCTGCAAACCAGAGCAACTTTCCCCCCCATTAAACGAGATATGGCCGGATTAATTTCAACGGTTTCTCGGCCCGGATCTGAAATACTGGCGCTAATGACGTCACCGGTATGAAACACAAAAGGATCGGCATTAAAAGCACCGGCTCTATCGGGGGCCTGAATGATAGACATCTGCCCGTCGGGGCGAAGAATACCCACTCTGAGATCCAAATCGTCGTTGTCTCTGCCATCGCCATTATCGATCCAAGTTGCGCTCACCAGTATACTTTTCGGCGCTAAGGCTCCTTTAATCAACGATATTTTATGGCTGCTATCGGGCTTAGTGAGAGTCACTAACGTTTTCTTTATATTTACCGGAGCAGGCGTGGGGGCAGGTACTGCTGCAGCTTTAGGTTGTTCAACTTCAACACCATAATAATGACATAACCCCTCTAACCCTGATGCAAATCCTTGCCACACTGCGCGCGCCTTGTTCTGGCCGTTTCTAACATACAGCTCCAGCACGATAATCCCGGTTTCCTGCGAGAATATTCCGGGCGTTAACTCCAAAATACTGCTGCCCGCAATCACTTGCGCAGTGAGATTATTGACTGAAGAAAATCCGCTGGTACTACCGTCCTGGGTAAGCGTAATGGCAATTTTTGTGATATTTGCCGGAAGGCGAGAGAGATCAAAATCAATACAATGCGTTAAGGTCGAACCCTGCGTAACCGGCGCGATAAATGAAGCGGCGCCGGAAGCATGACGCGGCGCATTAAAGAAAACCATACCGTTGTCATCAATGACTTTTCCGAGGTCGGTAACTAAGAAAGCGGTCAGATTTATATCAAGATTGGCACCAACGGAATGGGAAATTCGTACCTGTCCTGTGGCTTGAGAAAGCGAGGTGTTTTCACCCGGCTTTAAAGATTTATTCATTAAACCTCTCCTTAACTGATATTTATATTGATATTGATATAGCTGGCATTAACAACGGATAACTTTAGCGCATTCATATGAAATCTAAAGTTATTTATTAATATTTTCAATTATTTCACTCGCAGCTACAAGTGACAATGTCACATTTAATGTGGATAGGGCACGAATATATACTCCCTACTAAGGGCTGGATTTCGAATCTATATGGGATACTTATGCAAAGAACACTCAATAATCTACCAATAAAATCCGTAGATTATTGCCGATGACGTGGGGCCACTCAGTATCAGTAAAATGGATAAAAAGGCCCATCCTTAAATCGGCTCCTGATACATCCATGGCCAGCGTTCAGCCATACGTTGATATATAGTAGCGTCCAGAATTTCTTTAACATCAGTCAGTAATGCAGGGATAAAGTTTTCTAATACCCCATGGCGGCATAGGATAGCTACTTTCCGGGTTAGCCCTGGATAAGGGGCCTGGCTACAGTTGAGTTTCGATAATAGGCTAAAATCGTTAGCCAGAAACATCGGTGTTGCCAGCGTCCAGCCGTGACCTGAAGCAATCATCGATAGAATATGGTCGGCTCTGGCTAACTCAAACTGAATATTAGGCCTTAAATTACGCCATTTTAGCCAATTCTGGGTTTGAGTTCCGGTTGGCGTTTGGTGAGAGTATGCAATGTAATTATGATGTTTACACAATTGTTCGATTGTTTGTTCTGGCCAGTCATTTGGCGTAACGGCAAAGAACTTTTCAGTGATCAATGGATAAAGGGATAATGAATCAGGGACATCTCCATTAATCATGGTAATAATAATATCCAGTTTACCTGCCTGAAGTGCCGTCAATAGTTCGGGTGCGGTACCTGTAATTTGGTGAATCTTATCTACTTTAGGTTGCAAGTATTTTAAAATTTGCAGCCCTGCGACAGCCACGACGGAATCAACTAAACCTAAGCGCAAAAGCGGTAACTTTCCACTCTCTATAACGTGTAACCAGTTTTGCATTTGTTTGCATTCTGCCAGAATTTTAATGCTGAATTTATAGCATTCATGGCCTAATAGCGTTGCTCTAACCGGACGAGTACGGCGATCGATCAACTGGCAGTTTAGTGACTTTTCCAGTTGCAAAATTAGCTGAGAAATCGCTGATTGAGTTTGATTTAACTGCCGAGCCGCAGCACTAAAAGATCCCGCATCAATCACGGTAATAAATGCTCTAAGCTGATGAAGATCAAACAGAATCTTTTCCATTTTGGCCACATTATAAATATTACTAATACTCATCATTATATTTCTAAATACACTTCCGTAACCGATCCACTTCTCATTTTAAATAAAAACCCTGTCATAGAGTGAATTGAATTAATTCAACCAGAGGATTTTTGATATGAGAGTAGATTCCGATCTATTAGGAAATATGATGATTGCGGATGATGCTTATTATGGCATCCAGACTGAAAGAGCCAGACTGAATTTTGCCGTATCAGGGAGAACGGCCGTTGATATACCGAATTATCTTTGGGCGATTGCAGCAATTAAGCGCGCGGCGGCAGAGGCAAATTGTCAAATTGGTGCACTGGCTCCTGACATAGCAAAAGCGATTAGTCAGGCTGCGACTGAAGTCATGGAGCATAAATTTGATAACCAGTTCCCAATTGATGTCTTTCAGGGAGGGGGCGGAACCTCGACCAATATGAATATGAATGAAGTCATTGCTAATAGGGCCAACGAAATACTAACTGGCAGCAAAGGCTACAACGTTGTTCATCCTAATACTCACGTCAATATGTGCCAGTCAACCAATGATGTTATTCCGGCAGCCATGAAAATTACCTGCTGCATAAACCTGGCTGACTTGATTTGCGTTGTAGAGCGGTTAAAAAATGTATTGGAACAGAAAACAAATGACTTTAGCCACGTGGTTAAACTCGCCCGTACCTGTCTACAAGACGCAGTTCCAATCACCTTAGGCCAGCAGTTCAGCGGCTATTTTCATCAGGTCAAACGATTGCACCAATCTCTAATTGATGCTCGGCAACAAACATTTTCACTGCCATTAGGTGCAACAGCTGTAGGGACTGGATTAGCCACCCATGAGGGATATCTTGAGCATGTATATCCTTTATTACAACAAATAACCAAAGAGCCATTTGTTGCAGAAGAAAATTTTTTTGATGGATTACAGAATGGCGATGCTTACCTTGAGGTTGCCGCACAAATTAAAAAATTAGCGGTATTTCTGTCAAAAATGGCAACGGATTTTCGCCTGCAAGGATCAGGACCCAGAGCCGGCTTAAATGAACTTTATATCCCGGCAGTGCAACCTGGCTCATCAATTATGCCGGGAAAGATTAATCCCGTGATTCCCGAGCTGATTAATCAGATTGCTTATCAGGTTATTGGCAACGATCTCAGCATAACCATGGCCGTAGAAGGGGGGGAATTAGATCTTAACGTATGGGAACCTGTGATTATTAAAGCACTATTTGAGTCCTGCGGCCTGTTAACTAAGGCAATACCTATTCTTATCGATAAGTGTCTTATTGACCTAGCACCTAATGTGGAAGTCTGCCGCCGTTATGCAGAACAAAGCACCGCTCTAGCAACCGTTATTTCAACCCTGTTTGGATACAAGATTGGCAGTCAGGTTGCCATTCAGGCTTTTGAACAGAACTTAAGCGTTAAAGAAGTTGCGATCGCCGAAAAAATCCTGACCGAACAGCAGGCAGATTATTTACTCGATCCATTGACTATGACCGATCCTGCAGCGAGTTCTGCAGCAATCAATCGTTATCACCAAGAGAGCAAATAGCTGCTGTATACGGGCTTGAATTGGCCCGTATTTATAACATCGTCCACTATAATAATAATTAGGATAATCGTATGTTAATATTAGAAATAGTTATATTAATTGGCACAATTATATTAGCCGCTCGTCTGGGTGGGATCGGAGTTGGATTAGCTGGAGGATTAGGGCTAGCCATTGTCGTTTTTTTACTTGGATTACCCCCCGGTGATATTCCCATCGCGGTGATGTTAATAATCCTATCGGTAATTTTGGCACTTTCTGTGATGCAACAAGCCGGTGGTATGGGATATCTGGTAAAGTGCGCGGAAAAGTTGTTAAGAAACCATCCCAAATATATCAATATATTGGCACCGGCAACAACGTTCGTACTCACCGCGTTGGCAGGAACAGGTTATACCGCAATGTCTGTTCTTAATGTCATTCAACAGGTCGCTAAAGAGAATGGCGTTCGGCCAAGTCAACCGTTAAGCTCTGCCGTCGTAGCCTCGCAAATAGCGATTACCGCATCACCAATATCCGCAGCAACGGCCGCAATGTATGTGGTGGTCGAAAAGATGGGTGTTAGTTTTGGCTCGGCATTGTGCGTCATTATACCAGCGGCAATCTTTGGTTCAGCCGTAGCGGCATTTGTTGCTAGTAAACAGGGTATCGAGTTAAAGGATGATCCAATCTATCGTGACCGGATAGATAAGGGATTAGTGAACTTTATCCCCGCAGACGTAAAGTTAACCGAATCTACGCCTGAAGCTAAACGTTCAGTATGGATATTTCTGGCCGGCGTATCATTTATTGTGATGATGCTGCTGTTTAAACCGCTGATAGGGCATAAGTTAGGCTCGCAAGATATTATCGTTATTACCATGCTGCTCACCTCATTCATCATGGTGCTTGCCTGCAAGGTTCCCTTAGTATCGATAAAAAAGGCACCAATATTTCAAGACGGAGCTGAATCACTGGTTGTTGTACTGGGTATTGTTTGGCTAAGTGCAACAATTATTGGTGTTCACGTACCGGAAATTAAGGAGGCAGCAGGGGCGTGGCTACGCGATTATCCGGCACTTCTGGCAGTCGTGTTCTTCTTTACAAGTGCTTTGTTGTTCAGTCAGGGGGCGACCAGTGCACTATTAATCCCTATTGCAGCATCATTAAATGTAGATGCGGGTACCATTCTTGCCAGTTTTGTTGCCGTCAGCGCTTTATACATTACCAATATCTATCCAACCACTGCCTTTGCCGTTGCGACCGATGATACCGGTTCATTCTTAAGTAAAAAGTGGAATGGCTGCTTTATTGTTAACCACCCGTTCTTTTTACCCGGGCTACTGGGGATCGTCTGTGCCGTTCCGGTCGGCTTTTTACTGGCAAATATCTTTATATGATTTAAGTTTTTCACACTAAAAATCAGCGTTATCTGTTGATACACAGAATAATAAAAACGGTGAATTTGAAGTCGGGTAGCCATAGTCGAGTAATCATTTTCCGAATAAACACTAAGAAAATCGTTAATCTAAAAAGGCATGGATGGGGAGATTGGATAGGAAGAAAAAACACGGATTTGGTTGATCACATCAACCAAATCCGTAGATTGCTATTCTATGTTGTTAGAACTTATAGCCAGCACCAACATAAGCGCCGTCAATTAGGGCATGGTTTGGTGTTTCAGATTTGCCATCAACGCCCATATAACGATAACCGACGTTAAGAACAACGTTCTCTTTCGGGGTATAAGCAACGCCTGAATCTACTTCAACATATTTCTGAACCGCATTATTCATGCCGCGTGTAGCAACATAGCCTTCACCGTATGCATAAATATCGTTAGTCATATGAATTCTAACGCCGCCGCCAAATGGGGCTGCAAATCCATTATCACCTTTTTTAGGTGCAATATAAGCCGCTTTAATGCCTACATAGCCGTCAACCAGACCAACTGAATGCTGATAGCCAACACCGGCAGACGCAACGTTTACGCCATCTCTGAAATTTTTAGTCCACGCAGAGTTGTAGAAGAAACCATTTTCGCTTGGCAGAATTTCAGCACTTAACTGAGTATGTTTATGACCCGCTTCCACACCCAGAACGGTATTAAGATCTGAAGCTAAAGCTGGTAATGAAATTAAAGATAATACTGATAAGGCCACTAACTTTTTCATAAGGATAATCCTAAATTATTGAGTTTATATTGTTGAAATTATGATTCACTACCTGATCTATTTATCTATATAGACTCAGGTGATACAATTCATCTCCGTATTTAAGAACATCCTTTAAACTGTTTGGCGGGGCTTTAAATAAGTAATTTTCATTACAATACTTAAAACGACCACAAACCGTTTGTCATAATCATGTGACGAATCATAAGTGAGATAATTAAAACACAAAGATTCAATTAAAATAGTTATTAAACGGTTATTAAAAGCTAATTATATTAAAAACTTCTTTGATTAATAAGTTATTAAATATACAGGAGTTGTATGCACAATTATGACAAGTCAAAAGAAACCATGCAAGATATTGTTATAAAACATAAATTATTAACTTAAATGATACTTTTCGAAGCAGAATCGCGACTGATAAGGTGATGAAAAACGATTGTTACAGTTAATTAACATGACAGATTAATCAGTTAATTAATATTTTTTAATATAAGAATTAACTGTTTTTTTAATAACTCAAGAGATATTCATCAAAATCACACCTCTGAAAATATACTTTTCATATGATTTATAACCTGATCGTCACGCTGAACGGTACCAATTCAATGATGATTTTATTGGTAGCAAACAAATTAATACCCAAAATCCCATTGAATTTTTAAATCTATTAAAAATGCCCACGGAATGTGTTTTTAAACTGCGCGATGAAAAAAACATAGATCTTATGAATTTACAACATACAGATGGCCAAATATTATTCTCGACATCGATAGGGGCAAGATAATAAGGCGTTCCTTTTTTAAATAGCTGGAAACATCGGGTGGCGGATTAGCTGGTAATGTAAAGAGCCCTAGATGATTGATATCAAATAGGGCTATTATACCGGCAGGAAATAAGGGAATCATCACTAAAGGATTAATCATGGCATACCGAATTCTGACAGTCATCCTGCTGTTTATCAGCTTATCCAGCCATGCAGAAAATTGGGAGCTTGAAATGGATAAAGAGGGCATTCGCGTCTTTTTATCTACTCCACAGGACTCTTCATTTAAAGCCTATCGAGCCGAAACAATCATCAAAGCCCCACCCGGTGCAATTGCCAGCATATTGGCTGATATGTCTCTGTCCTGCCAATTAATGTACGGCTGCAAACAGGCCAGATTAATTAAACAGCAGGGTTACGATTACTGGGCTTACTCACAAATTAAAGCTGCTTGGCCAGTGTCTGACCGTGACCTCTCTATTTACAGCCACGCAGAGCTGGAAGAAGACGGCACGATTGTGGTTAAAGTATCGGCATTACCCGAAAATGTGCCCGCGGCCAAAGACCATATTCGTATAACCAAACTTGACGGTTTCTGGAAATTCATCCCTATAGATTCACAAACAACCCAGGTTATTTATCAGGTAGCCGCTGAACCGGGTGGAAGCGTTCCGGCCTGGTTAGCCAATAAGTTTGTTGTCGATGGTCCATTTGAGACATTGAAAGCCTTCAGGCAACATGCGGAAGCTATAAAGTAATAGGGCGAAGACTATTCAGTAAAGCGCTCGTTATTTATGTCAGTACCGGTCCGAGCAGGGTCTGCATAACCAAGCTGCCAGTGCACAAACTGCCAACACAAGTCCCAGCTGTTGCACCAGAGCTGCGGCTCCCAGCATGAAACCCAACAGTAAATAGTAGGTCAGCCCGAACAATGCCCCGGCCGATCCAGCCTGCTCACGATAATGCTGCAGCGCCAGGCTTAGAACATTAGGGATCGCTATACCATAAGCGATGACAACACCAGCCACAGGCACTAAAACCCATGCCGAAGTTTGTAAAGTCCAGGCGATAAGGCTTGAAAACAACGCCAGACTACAGGCATGTCGCACCAGCTGTTGCGGTCCACTACCTGCGGCCAGTAATCTTCGGTTTAGCATGCTGCCAGTCAGCGAGGCGAGAGCCAGTAATAATCCGGTCCATCCAAACGCTCTGGAATCCCACGTCAACTGTTCAAAAAGAAATGGCGCTAAACTGTAGTAACTGAAGATCATCGCATTAAGCAGTGAGACCAGCATTGCATTTCGCCAGAGCGAACCGTCGCAAAGCATGCGTGCAGCCAAATGCCCTATTCGAGGGCTAATTATCTGAGCTGGCCGCGTTTCCGGCAAAATAATAGCACTAAGTGCCAGCAACATAACCGCCAACAACGACAGTGCAATAAACACCCCCATATGGCCCCAGAGGCTAACAATCCAGCCTCCGCTCAGAAGACCGAATACTGGGCTCAGAGCCAGCGCGGCTCCCATGACCGAAAATACACGAGCCAGTTTTATTGATTCATAGCTATCCCGGAGCATGGTTTGTACCACGACAGAGCCTGCCGCCGCGCCCAGAGCCGAAACCATCCGGGCCAATAACAATATATGGAAATCTGTCGTTATTGTTGCCATCAGGGACCCCGCAGCATAACAAACAAGTCCGGACATCATGGCAGGGCGTCGACCAATAAGGTCACTCAGGTAGCCCCATAATGCTACCCCTACGGCAAAAGCAATAAAGTAAACTGACAGAGTCTGAGCGGCCCGCTCACTGCTCACCATAAATGAGTGGGCGATATCCGGCAACGCCGGACTGTATATGGTTTCCACCAGTTGTGGAAACATGATCAGCAGCGTTAACAGCCATAGTGGTGGTCGATTGATAGTATGCATGGCAGCGTCTTAACAATTCAGGAATGAAGACTATTATTGCTGAAATGATTATGTCTGATTACAATTATCAGGACTAAATATATAAAATATTGGACATAAAAGTGAAAATTGCACAGGACGAGATTTTTGATCCCGATCGTTTTGATGATCCAGTGGTTGGGATTGCAGCCGATCTTGGGGTACACGATTCCGGTCGACACAGTCATCAGCGTCACCAATTACTCTTTTCAGCAGTGGGTAGCATCACTATTGAGTTGGAGAAAACCCTGTGTCTACTTCCACCACGTCGCGCTGCTTGGATCCCGGCGGGTACGGTTCATCGTGCCATAATGCGTGGCGTTATGGCGTATCGCTCGCTGTACTTTTCAAGCTCATTGCCATTATCTGAACTGCCATTACAGATCGTCGAGGTTAATCCTCTTTTTTTCGAAGTCATTGAACGGATGGCATTCTGGCCATGGGGAATGCCAGCGGAGCAACAGCTCAGCCTTATTGCCGTTTTTTGTGAAGAAATTCAAACCGCACGCAGTGAAAACTGGCGATTAGCGTTTCCCTCAGATACGCGCCTGAACTTATGGCTGGACAGGGTGCGTATGGGCGAATTACCTCCCCGATTGAGCCAGTTGGCGCAACAGATTGGCGCGTGTGAGCGTACCATCAGCCGTATTTTCATCAGAGATACCGGCATGAATTATCAGAGCTGGCGACAACAATGGAGGCTGCTAAAGGCAATGGAAATGCTGGCGGATGGGCTGCACATAAATCAGGTCGCGCAGCAAATGGAGTTTGTCAGCGATAGTGCATTTATCGCTTTTTTTCGTCAGCATACGGGAACAACGCCGACCCGCTATCCGCTTCCGTAGGGATTAAGTACCGATTCTAACGTTATATCGTCTGGTAAAAAGGCGATTCAGCGTACCGGTTGTATTAGATTAATAATTATTATCCAATGGTATAGTTTTGCTTAGATATAAGCCCATAACTCAAATAAGGATATGACTAAAATGACATGGTATGCCGATGAAATACTGATTCCCGCTTCAGATGAAGTCATTCAATATATTGCAGCCGATCCTCAACTATCGCCATTTACCTATGTTATTCCCGATCTGAATGACTACCCTTGGTATAGTCCTGGCCATCAGCATAATTTACCGGCTAAAGGACTGGTAGTGATCAGGCCGGTGAAATCGGCGGGCGATCATGCGGCAACATGGTATGGCGAGCCATTTATTGAGTGGTCTGCTCTGACTAACCTACAGGCTGATAGCACATTGCTGAATTCTGATGTAGAAAAGATCCATAACCCCGATAGCTTACCGCCACAGACATTCCGCCGGTACTTATTTGCGCTGGCCCAAAAGTTAAATACAACCGTCGTCTATTATTCTGGTGCAATGTGGGGGGGATCAATCGATTACGAAAGTGTTTTAGCTTACTCACCTCGGCACGAGTCCGTATTTAATACCAATCCTGATTTCGATTCTGAACATGATTCAACAGAGAGTGCGCTTTGCCTTGGATTAGCGGCAATTGGCATCAGTACCGCTGGTTTTTTTGCGCCGCATACCCGTTCGTTTCCATGGCAAGACTATGCAATAAAATTAAATAACGGCTAAATCTGCGTGTTTGGCTTCTCTTAATTCAATATTTACCCTCTTAACGCCACCGGTTCCTTGCACTCTTGTTGCTGCAGATCACAGCGTGTTTCTGCATCACTATTGCAATACTGTATGAATAAACAGTATTATGGTGAAGTGTGAAAAAAGGCTATTCGGGGGAGTAAACATGAAAGAGAGCGTACTGCATAAGCTGACTATTCTGGCCGAATCGGCAAAATATGATGTGTCTTGTTCGTCCAGCGGGACTACGCGTGGTAATAAGCCGGGTAGCGTTGGCAGTACCAGCGGGTGGGGTATTTGCCATAGTTTTACTGAAGATGGCCGCTGCGTCTCCTTGCTGAAAATTTTACTGACCAATTTTTGTTTGTATGACTGTGCATACTGCGTTAACCGCCGTAGTAACGACATTGAACGGGTGGCTTTTACCCCCAAAGAGCTGGCCGAGCTGACCATTGAATTCTATCGACGTAATTACATTGAAGGGTTATTTCTCAGTTCCGGCGTGATTAAAAGCCCTGACCATACCATGGAAAAAATGCTGCGGGTGGTTAAAGACCTGCGCACCGTTCATCACTTCAATGGTTATATTCATATGAAGGCCATTCCCGGAGCCAGTCCTGAGCTGATTCATCAGGCCGGGCTATATGCCGATCGCCTGAGCGTTAATCTCGAAGTCCCGATTGAGGAAGATCTCAAGCTGTTAGCGCCGGAGAAAGATCACCAAAGCGTCTACAAGCCAATGAACTTTATCCAACAGGGCATGGTACAAAGCCTGGAGGAGCGACGAAAATATCGCTCGGCACCGCGTTTTGCTCCCGCCGGTCAAAGCACACAGCTGATTGTCGGTGCTGCACGAGATAATGATAAAGACATACTGATGCTTTCATCCGCGCTGTACCAGCGCCAGAGCATGAAGAGAGTTTATTATTCCGGCTATATTCCGGTTAATACCAACGATAAGCGGCTCCCGGCTACGGTTGATACGCCATTAAAGCGTGAGAACCGGCTATATCAAGCTGACTGGCTAATGCGTTTTTATCAATTCAGCGCCAATGAAATTCTCGATGACCAATCGCCATATCTCGATCTGGACATGGACCCAAAGCTGGCTTGGGCTATTCGGCACCCGGAACGGTTTCCGATAGACGTTAATACGGCCAGCTACGCCACGATATTAAGGGTCCCTGGCATTGGTATTAAATCAGCTAAGCTGATTGTTTCTGCACGAAAGCACGGCAGGCTTAACCTCAACGGGCTTAAAAAGATCGGTGTGGTATTGAAGCGGGCACAGTATTTTATCACTAACAATGAACTGCCGTTACACACCATCCATGAGGCGACCCCAGAGTATGTTAAACAGGTATTACGCGAGCCAAGTTCTCAACCCTATGCAGCTCAGCAGCTTTCATTAGGTTTCTGACCTTATGTCGATCTTTTATTACGACAATACCTTTGACGGCTTGCTCAGCGTAATTTTTGATGCCTATAAGCTTAAAATATTTCCTGAACTGCTACTGACCGAGGGTGATATTGAGCCGATGTTTATGCAGCGAGTCCATACCTCTGTGACCGATGCGCATAAATCAGACCGCGTATGGAAGGCATTGCAGAAAAAGCTCTCCAAGCAAGCACTAAATCATATGATGTACGTCTGGCAATCTGAGCAACAGGGCGCTGACGCGCTGCTTTTTCGATATATCCGCAAAGTTATCGATTCACCTCAATCCATTGAAACCCACTTCAGCGATGAAGACGTATTTGAGATGTTAAAGCTGGCCAAAAAGGTCAGTAAAGATCAGATGTATCTGATTCAGTTTGTCCGCTTTCAAAAGACCAAAGAGAACATTTTCTTTTCCGTGGTAGCGCCGGATTACAACGTCTTACCATTTACTATACGCCATTTTACCCAACGTTTTGCTGACCAACAGTGGGCGCTGTATGACACCCGGCGCGGCTACGGCTTTTATTATGATCTGCATAAGGTAGAACAGATAACCTTACCTGATGAAAGCAGCCTGACGGATGGCAAACTTAACCCGGAATTGCTTGCCCAAGACGAAGCATTATTTCAGGCGCTCTGGAAAGGCTACTTCAAAGCCATCAGCATTAAAGAGAGGAAGAATCTGCGCCAGCAAAGACAGCATATGCCGGCACGTTTTTGGCATATATTACCGGAGATGCAGGGTTAGTGAGTAAGGCAAGTTGGCTAAAACGATATCTGTCATTATGAGCTTATTCACTCGTTTATGAAGTGAGATATCATCCCTGATAAAAGGGGGGGAAGATCACAAAAATGCCCCTATTAAGTGAGCATGACATTTAATTTTTAGCATCAGTCAGGACAAATTTATCATTCCTCTTCAATTAAGGTATAGTCCTCTTTTTATGGAGGAAACATGCTGACCAACTCATCTATTCGTCTTAACAAATACATCAGCGAAAGCGGAATTTGTTCTCGTCGCGACGGCGATCGTTACATTGAACAGGGTAATGTTTTTATTAACGGTAAACGTGCCTCCGTTGGCGCTCAGGTTTTTGCCGGAGATGTAGTTAAGGTTAACGGTCAGATTATTGAACCGCGTGATGCAGAAGATCTGGTGTTTATCGCACTCAATAAACCCGTTGGGATCATCACCACCATGGAAGAAGGTGAGCGGGATAACATTAGCGATTTCGTTAACCACAGCAAGCGCGTCTTTCCGATCGGGCGTTTAGATAAGGATTCTCAGGGGCTGATTTTTCTGACTAACCACGGTGACCTGGTCAATAAGATCCTTCGAGCCGGAAATAATCACGAAAAAGAGTATCTGGTAACCGTGGATAAACCGGTGACCGATGAGTTTATTCAAGGTATGGGCGCCGGTGTACCCATCTTGGGAACGGTGACCAAAAAATGTAAAGTCAAGAAAGAAGCCCCCTTTGTATTGCGCATTACGCTGGTACAAGGGCTTAACCGCCAGATTCGCCGTATGTGTAAGCACTTTGGTTATGAAGTCACCAAGCTTGAACGTACGCGCATCATGAACATTAGCTTAAAAGGGTTGCCATTGGGCGAGTGGCGAGACTTAACCGATGATGAACTGATTGCGTTATTTAAACTGATTGAAGGTTCATCATCCGAAGAGAAATCGGCGAAAAAAGTGCAACCTAAATCCGCTGTAGCCAAAAAGCCGAGTATTAAAGGGCCGAAAAACGCCGAAAAAAATGGCGATAACACGGCTTCTCGTAAGCGCTTTACCCAGCCCGGACGTAAAAAGAAAGGCCGCTAAGTTTATAGGCACTTATCGACTTTATTGAGTTTAGTTAGCCGCTCTTTTCCCGTATTGCGTCAACAAAGGCCATAAATGCCAGTGAAGCTTGGCGGCAATTTGGATGGTACCTTGAACCGGGCTAAGATAAATGCAATTTTTTATGAAGGAACTCTAGAACCAATGACAGTGATAATAAGTAGTTTTACCGTTTTATCACATATGAAACTAATCAAAAGAAACCACTGATTTAAGCAATCGCTGAGCATACTGATGCTTTACTGATACCAGATCATCAATATTGCATCGCTCAATAATGCGACCTTGATAAAAAAACAGCACCTTATTACATAGGTAAGCAACAGCTTGAATATCATGAGTAATAAACAGGTAGGATAAGTTAAGTTGTGACTTTAATCTTGCCAGTAAATCCAGAATTTGAACCTGTGATGATACATCTAAAGAACTAATCGCTTCATCCAAAATAATCAACTCAGGATTAGTCGCGATGGCTCGACATATTGCTATGCGTTGAATTTGACCGCCAGAAAGCTCATGAGCATGGCGTGGTTTCAAATCGTCAGGTAATCCTGCCAGTAATAAAAGTTCTGATATGCGCGCATCTAACTGTTGACGATTCAGTTTCTGATTGAGTAATAATGGTTCTGACAGCATTTGAAACACGGTCATCAACGGATTAACGGAAGATGCATAATCCTGAAAGACCACGCTAATATGATTTTTTCGAGTATCGGCGATGACGACATTTTTTCCGTTAAGCCTGATATGTCCACGGTTTGGCATTTCTAAACCGCAGATTAGGCGCGCCAGTGTGCTTTTACCGCTGCCACTTTCTCCAATGACCCCAATGCAATCGCCTTGTTCTAGTGAAAAACTCACGTCATTTATAATTTGGCGTTTTTTATTAGAAAATAATCCACTTCCGGCTAACGGGTAAGATTTTTCCACGTTACAGACTTCAAGTAACATGAGGCATTCCTTGAATAAGTCGGTTAAATTTCTGGCTCAGACGCCTTCGAGTATCAATAAGATGGCGAGTGTAATTATGAGCAGGGGCATCAAAAATCTTATCTGTTATACCCTGTTCAACAATATGGCCATCTTTCATCACCACAACATACTGAGCTAATTCTCGGACCAAAGCTAAATCATGAGTAACAAAGATCATCGAGGTGCTCTTTTCAATTCGCCACTGAGCAAATTGACGGATGATTTCGTATTGAGTAATACAATCGAGCGAGGTTGTCGGTTCATCGGCAACGATCAGTACCGGTTCAGATGCCAGCGTAAGTGCAATCATAACCCTCTGTAACATGCCGCCCGAAAGCTGATGCGGATATTTTTTCCACAATTCATCAATATTATGAAGCTGCATATTGCTTAAGAGGGTTCTTGCACGATCCATTAATTCATTTGGGCTTAGTGTAAAATGATGACTCAGCGTTTCCGTAATCTGATTGCCAATGCTATACAACGGATCGAAAGCGCTCATGGCATCTTGCATGACAAACCCAATCTGTTTTCCGCGAATAGCGGTCCACTGATTAGCCGACAGTGTGAGCAAATTAACTCTCTGAAATTGCACTTCGCCACTGATATTGAGCCAACGGGATTGTAGACCGATAATACTTTTGCACAACAGGCTCTTGCCACTACCGCTTTCGCCGACAATAGCAATGCAGTCGTGCCTTTTAAGCGAAAAGTGAATATCGTTGACTAAAGTACGCTGGTAGCGACTGTCATAAACCGATAATCCTTTTACTTGTAGTAAAGTATCTTCTCTCATCATCTTACCGTTACTCTTTATTTCGGATGTGATAAGCAGGGTCAAAAACGTCACGTAGAAAGTCACCGATAAAGTTGAACGAGGCAACCACTACGACAATTGCAACACCTGCAGGTAGCATCTGCTCTGGGTGTAATAACATAACGTTTTTGGCTTCGCTTAGCATACTTCCCCATTCCGGTGAAGGTGGTTGTACTCCAAGGCCTAAAAATGAAAGGGCTGAAATCATCAGTATGACGCTACCAATGTCGGTTGACGCTAAAATAATGACTTCTGCCGCAGTAACCGGTAATAGATGTTTTCTCATAATATGTGCGGGGGGAGCGGCTATAATACGGGAATAATTGACATAATCTTTATTGCTGTACTGCATTACAACTCCTCGGATCATTCGCGCATACCATGTCCATTTCACGAGAATAATAGCCAGTAAAATATTACCGATACCGGGGCCCATAATACCCACTAATGCAAAAATCATTACCTCGCCGGGAAAAGAGAGGGCAACATCGCAGATTCTCATCAGAATATCATCAATGGTTCCCCTAAAATAACCCGCGATCACGCCGATCACGCCGCCAATTAGCACGGTAATACTCATGGCTAACATGCCATAGAAAACGGTTGTCCGTATGCCGAATAACAATCGGGAAAAAATGCAGCGACCAAGGTTATCAGTTCCCAGCGGATAGAGTAGGCTGATGCCCTGAAATTTATTTCTGACCGCGGTTAATGTGGGGTCATGCGGAGCAATATAAGGGGCGAAAATGCCACATATGACCACTATTCCCAATAGCAGCAGGCAAAAAATAGCAATACGATCGTTTTTCAATTTAAGCCAAAAGAGAGAAATCATAGTTATTGCTTCCCTCTATAACGAGGATCAATCTTTACCTGCAGCAAATCGATAAAGAAGTTAAATAACAGAAAGAGTACCGCCATCAGTAATATATAGGCTTGTATTATCGGATAGTCTCGACTGAAGATCGCGCCAACACATAATCGACCAATACCCGGCCAGGCAAAAATATTCTCAATGACCACCGTGCCTGCAATCAGTTTCGGAATACTCATACCAATTGCTACTAATGACGATTGTAGCGAATTGACTAAAACATGTTTGCCAATGATGAATGGCTCAGGCAGGCCGCGAGCTCTGGCATACAGCACATAATTCTGGTGTAGCTGTCCCAGCATGCTGCCGCGGATCAACCGAATATAAGTGCCGATATATCCCAGTGAGAGCGTAACTGCCGGTAAAATAACGCTTTTGACTTCCAGCATACCACCAACGGGAAGCCAATCCATCTTCACGGCCAAAAGCCAAATCAACAACAAGCCAATCCAATAGTTGGGAATTGCCGTTATCAGGAAAATGAAGCCGCGCACCATTTTATCAAGCACAGAGCCTTCACTCATGGCACAGCTAATGCCCAGCAGTAAAGATAAAGTGACGATAATAAACAGAGAAACTGCAGCTAAATAAAGCGTGGCGGGGATAGCTAGCATAAACTCATGCAGCACCGAGGTTTTCATCACAAAGGACGAGCCAAAATCAAGGTGCAAACAACGCCATAGCCAATCAATGTATCGAATCAAGAAAGGGCGGTCTAAACCCAGTTCATGCCGCATGCTTTGAATAGCTAGGTCAGTCGGGACGATTTCATTAACTCTTAACGCCACCTCAGCCGGATCGGAAGGTGCCAGACTAAGTAAAACAAACGCCAGAAATGAGATCATGATGGTTAAGGGAACCATCATGATTAGCCGTTTAAGCAGATAAGAGCGCATGTTTATTGTTTTCCCTGACCCTTTCTGCTCATAAGATAAATCTGAACACCATTGTTAGACGCTCAGAAATACATTTTTTCAAAGGGTATTTCATACTGCGAGGGATTAAAGGTAACGCCTTGCAGTGCCGGTGAGAAAATCGCCTTCGTTTTGGAGTAAGTTAGCGGAATATAAACTGCTTCATCTGCCAGTGTAGTAAACAAGCGGGTATACAACGCCTGACGTTTTCCCTCATCTGGCGTAATCAACAGTTCACCAATCATCTGATCGATTTGTGTCTTATTCTTTAATCCCTTTTGTCCCTGATAATCCGCATGAGCGGGAATGCGGAAAGAGGAAACAAAAGAAGCGGGGTCATAAGGTGTTCCCCACGATAGCGAGTACTGTAGGTCAAAATCTCCGGATTTTTGGCGATCTAAAAAAGCCTGTTTTTCTTCCCCAAGGATTTTCAGATTGACCCCTATCTTTTTAAAGTCATCCTGAATTAGCTCTGAGATCTCTCTTTCAGCGGCATTATTCATGTTATAAGACAGCATCAGCTCCAGCGGTTTACCTTGCTTTTCTCGTATCGTTTTTCCTTCAGGTAATACCCAACCTGCCGCATCTAGTGACTGTCTGGCCTTTTCTGGGTTAAACGAATATATAGGCAGATCGATATTACTGTAGGGAACACTGCGAGCCATTAAGGTATCGGCAACGCTTTCTGTGTTATCCATAATGCCTTCAGCAATACCTTGTTTATCAACGGCATATTGCAAGGCTTGGCGAACCGCTTTATCTCCGGTAATTGGGCGACTGCTGTTCAATACTAATGCTCGTGAAGCAATAGGGTCACTCATAAACGTTTTATATTTACCCGATGCCTGTAACGCTTGAAAACTATCCATATCTACCATGTCGCCATCAGCGCCAAAGATCAGGTGAATATCACCTTTTTGTAAAGCCATTAACATTGCCTGGCGTTCAGGGATTACACGCCATAGCACTTGATGTATTTTTGGGGGAGTTCCCCAGTAGTGCGGATTGGTAATAAATTGTGCAAACTGATTTTTTTTATGTTCTTTCAATACCCATGGCCCCGTTCCAGTATAGCTACTAACGCCATTTTGAGTTTTTCCGTCAATAAAAGCCTTAGGAGAGATAAAGCGGAATGGTCGAGTCAGCCCTAATTCAGTTAATGTCGGGTAGTAGGAGTTTTTAAGCTTTATTTCAACGCGATAGGTATCTAATACATTGACAATTTCAATTTGTTGAACTAACTCCAACCATGCATGGCGTTGATAATTACTCAGTACTGCATCCATATTTAGCTTTACAGCCTCGGCGTTAAACGCTTCACCATCAGTGAAAGTAACGTCTTTACGCAGATTAAAAATATAGCTTTTACCATCACCAGAGATTTCCCAGCTTTCAGCTAAAAAAGGTTTTACGCCGTCGTGGGTATTAATGACTAAAGACTCAAAAACCATATTTTGAGCGGCCATTTCTCCGGAATAAAGATGTGGATTGATATCACGGATATCTTTAGTGCTGGCATAAACTAATTGGCTGTCTTGTGGCGGCTTCGCTTGAAGATTGAATGAAGTAAAAATCAATAGCAGAACAGAGATAAATATATTCGAGCATTTTTTCATTTTTATAGCCTGATATATTGTGTTAAGTGATATAGAAAATAGTCTGGGGCTATTTTTCTGCGACAATCATAAACATAGGAGTAGACGCATAATTGATTTTCTCTTCTCTATTCCAAAGGTTTTCTGCGGCCCGGGTATCAAGAAAAAGTTTGGTAAATCCACAGATTAATAATGCATTCGAGTCCCATGCAGGGCGCATTTCTTTGCTTAATGGCAATTCCCGAGCAATGTTTTCCATTGCAACGGTATCTGTATTGACATAATGGTCATCAATGTTCGAACTCTGGGCGTTACGACGGTCTTGAAGATAACCCTGACGATAGTGCTCATTAAACAAATGCAAATACCAATTTGCATCAAAATTAATCAGGCGACCGCCTGTTTTTAGCACGCGAAACCATTCCTGGTAAGCCTGAAAGGGGTGTTTTAAGTTCCAGGTAACATTGCGGGTCACGATCAGATCGAATGTCTGCTCGTCAAAAGGAAGGGTATGTACATCGGATTGAACAAAATTAATATCGACATCGTGCTGTCGGGCATTGTTTTTTGCCTGTTCCAACATGGCGGGTGTGACATCTACAGCAGTCACTTCATGGCCCGCCATGGCTAAGGTAACAGCAAAAAATCCCGGACCTGTACCAACGTCTAAAATTTTTAAACAGGCCTTTTCGGGCGCATTTTTTAAAATTGTTGTTTGCCAAAGCGTACGTTTAATACTCTGTAATTCTTCAACATTAACTTGGTTGTAACCATCGGCTCGTTTATCCCAGTATTGCTTCACATCTTGCAGAATTTTTTCTGTTGGGTTTTCATCGAATAATTGCGTCACAGTGCGTCCTGATTTATTGAAAGATTTAAGGCCAGTTAAGTTTACGCGCTTTAATTTAGCCGCTAGCAGAGTCTTTATCAGAGTGGCAAATCGGTTTAGAAGAATGTTACTGAGATGTGAAGCCTATCTCAACCATAAGTATGCAAAAATCAGTAAAACATCATACTTTTTTGCTACAGGTCATAAAAATGAAATGGGAATGGTATATTTGTCAGGCAGATGATTAACTATAGGCTGGAATAGGATAATGCGCGAAATGAACGTGCAGATGGCGCTTAATTAATTGCTATGCGGGGAAAAGACGAACCAGGTCACGAATTTCGATTTGGTATTCAAGGGCACCTATTGCTGCAAGCAAACTCATGGGGGTGCCAAGATGACTAGAGCCGTTACTCATGCGCTTCACCCCGAACGACTAACAGTTTGTTTTTCACCTACGCGTACAATCAAGCCGACCATGATACATGGTTATTTAACTTCTATTGAATTTGCGTGATTCATAATGATTTTGCTTTAATAATTTTGATAGAAGGTACCTAAAATGAATACATTTTCAGTGCGCCGAATTAGCCGCTGCGAACTTGACGAATTCAGAACGATAAGGCTTGAAGCTCTCAGGCTTCATCCGAATGCGTTTGGCGCATCGTATGAAGATTGGTGTCAGAAATCGACAGAATTTTTTGCTGAACGTATTGATACTGATAATGTTTTTGGCGGATTCGACAGTGAGAATAAATTACAGGGCATAATTGGAATTAGTTGCAGTACTACGCCAAAGTTGCGCCATGTGGCTACTATATGGGGAATGTACGTTCGAGCAGAAATGCGAGGTACCGGCCTTGCTAAATTACTGATGAAAGCAGCATTAGAAGCCGCGAATTCGGTCTCAACGGTAAAACTTTCAGTCGCTACCACTAATTATCCTGCACAAGCGCTTTATCGTTCATTTGGGTTCAGAGAGTGGGCCATAGATGTCGCCGCGTTATATGTGGATGGCGTATTTTATGATGAGCTTCTTATGAGGTTGGATGTAAAGGCTGATACGTGACGCAATATAAACATTAATTTATATGTCGCCACCACGTGGTATTTTTATAGTTTATCTTTATCCGTTTCAATTTCTATATTAAATTAATCAAAATGTCGGAATCATACATATGCCCTCGGCAGCACTAAGACCTATGCTGCGTGAATCATTTTAACTCAACAGTTATCATCCAAGTAACATAACCAACCATAAGTTAAAGTAATTAACGGTTAATTTACAACTATTAATAACCCGTAGTAATTTAACTCAGTCGACTGGACTAAAAAACACAAGAATAATAAAGAATCATCTTATTAAGATTTTTAATAAGCCAATGTATAATCAATTAAAATAAAATTAAAATACAATAAAATCAAAAAGATAACAAAAAATAATTTCATGTAATATTTACTTATCTGCATAATTTCTTATTTAGTTATTAATAAGTCGAAATATATTAGACTGAACAATAACATTGATATTATCCTTATTGACATTGAGTTCGGATGGGAAGAGTAAACATTACCCACTGGCTTAAACTTAATATTTCCCTCTAACCTTTAGAGTTCACAATAAATAGAATAATTACTCTTGCTTTAAGCATTTATAATGAAAAGTAGTAAACCTAATAATTACAGCCTGGATAGAAGTATTTCAATTGGTATTAAGGCTGCAGGGTATAGAGAAGAGTTCGATAGCATGGGGAAAGTAAATGTTCCTGCCGACCGTTATTGGGGAGCACAAACACAACGCTCATTACAACACTTCAATATTGGCAATAATTTTATGCCAAAAGAAATTTACCATGCCTATGGTTATATAAAGAAAGCCTATGCACTGGTTAATTTTGAAGCGAGTAGACTATCGGACTGGAAAAGGATGCCATTGTTATTGCAGCGGATGAAACTATCAGCGGTAAATTAGATGAACATTACCCGCTTTATATTTGGCAAACCGGCTCCGGAACTCAATCTAATATGAATGTAAATGAGGTGTGATTGGGAACCCAGTCTCCTGTTTGTCCAAATGATGATGTGAACATGGGCCAATCTTCTAATGATACATTCCCGACCGCCATGTACATTGCGACTATTTTTGCCCTTGATGAGCAGCTAATCCCAAGCATTGAGCAACTTATTCAAATCGGCCGATCTATGGAATTCAATATAGATAAAATGAATATTGTAATATGAAAAAAAGATATTAGTATTCCCCGTACCTCAAAGGTAGTATTACTTAAATAAATAATGTAAATCAATAAGTTGATTTACATTAAATTAACAATAAGACTGATAAAATTCACTTTATTAACACATTGGCTTTAATATTTATAACCGTTAATTTCATTCAATAGTGGAGTATGTCATCAATACTTTTACAAACAATACTGTCTTGGTTAGCTCTGACTGTATTCGGTATAGAAGTAAACGAGCAGAATGCCGACAATGCATTGATTATTGTGAAAAAAATGCATTAGAGGTCATGGCGGATGAGACGATATCGGTAAAGACTACAGCCTGTACCCAGTGTGGCGGCTGCCTATTAGTATGCCCGGTTATGGCCATAAAAGGGACATTGCCGGAGCGATGTACTGACAACAATAATTTATATCAAGATAGTGGTTCCACCCCCTCATTGAAGGAGTTGTTGCTTTATTATCGTTCAGGTTACAACACGATTATATTAAATGAGAATGATTCCTATTGGAATAGGATAATAGAAGAAGCCAATGCTATTTTGCGATTAATGAATAAACCGCTTTTCTTAGTTAATCACATCCGTAAAGATAAGAGTGATTCTTATTTTAATGATGACGAAATCGCAACAAAACGCCGCCGTTTACTTGGTTTTAGATTAATTAAGCGATTTTTAAAAAATAATAATCTGCCAGAAAACATATTAATAACCGAAGTATTTAAAGAATATCAATGGTTCAGTGTTGATATTGAATCTACCCGTTGTTCATTATGTAGTAGCTGTTTGCAACTTTGCCCAACCGGCGTATTTCACTATCAAAATAAACATTTTGTTATCGATGCCGGTAAATGCATCGGGTGCTTGTTATGTCAGACTAGCTGCCCCGAAGAAGCACTCAGTATCCGACCTGACATTAAAAAACAGGTCGTTTCAGCTTATCCATTTCATCAGGCTTTTTGCCCCAATTGCCAAAATTATTATCCGTCACTGAGTGCGGGTGAGCATCTTTGTCCGGCTTGTCATGTACGCCAAAAACTCTGTTTTCACAGTGAGCGTATTGGCACCCATAGCTTGAATTTTAGAACCTAATGGAAGAGACGAAATGAAAACAATTCATCTTGATTCCTTTGACTGTATTAAAGATGTCAACTTTGCCAATTATGCCCGGCAGTATGTTGATATTGAAAAAAATACCTTTAGTGCAATAGCGCAGTTTGGCCTGGATTTTGAAACATCTGATTGTTTAGCTCAGGAGAATGAAGAGCTAAGAGAGAAACTACGTAGTAAAGGCGCTGTTTTCGCTAACGGTGATAAGAGTATTCATATCAATTGGATTTCGGATGCCTGCATTGCCTGCCGCACCGGCGAGGCCAGCCATACGACGTTTATTTCATTAAAGTGCCACCGTGATTGCTATTTTTGCTTCAATCCCAATCAGCAAAACTTTGATTATTATCAGCACCATTTTAGACAAGCTGAGTTGGAGGTTGAGGAAATTGCCGAAAGCGGAGCGCGTTTAAACTACGGTGCATTAACCGGGGGAGAACCGTTACTGCATAAGGCTGAGACGGTCAATTTCTTTACTCATTTACACCAGCAGTTTCCTCAGATTCATTCCCGCCTGTATACCGCAGGCGATCCACTCGATCGCGATACGGTAAGCCAGCTTAAGCACACCGGGCTAAGCGAGATCCGCTTTAGTATTAAGATCGACGATCCACCGGAGAAACAGGCCCGAATACTACGGCGTATCCGTTTAGCCAGAGAATTTATTCCCTCGGTTATGGTTGAAATGCCGGTTATTCCCGGCACTACCGAAGAGATGCGGGTTCTGTTATCTGAACTGGACCAAATAGGCGTGAACGGTATTAACCTATTGGAATTTTGTTTTCCACTCAATAATGCAGCGGCATTTCGCGAACGCGGTTTTTTACTAAAATCACCGCCATATCAGGTTTATTACAACTATTGGTATGCAGGATCCTCAGCAATAGCGAAAAGTGAGAATACCGCTTTAGCGCTAATGCTGTTTGCTTTAGAGAACAAGCTGTCACTGGGCGTTCATTATTGCTCTCTGGAAAATAAGCATACCGGGCAAATCTATCAGCAAAACTCACTGGCTGTCGCTGATGATACCTATTACTTCTCCGATAAAGATTACTTCTTAAAGTGCGCCAAAGTTTTTGGGCCACAGAGCCATGATGTTGGCGCCATTCTTGTTGAACAAAAGCTATCGGTTAAATATGACCTACAGCATAACTTTATTCAGTTTCATCCTTCCTCCATCCATTTACTTCAAGCGCTGGATATTGAGATTTGCCTTTCTCTTAACGTCGTTGAACAGCACTCAGAAACCGAGATTTATATCAAAGAAGTGCAGCTACAGCACACCACGCCATCCACTTTCGAATTTTCAGATATATAAGGATATGAATATGAGCTGCCCTGACACCCGGGACTACCTGATACAGCGTCATGTTGGATACGATATTCTTCGTCGGCTGCTGATTGAAGAACCAACGCCAGAACTACTCAATTTTCTGCGGGAGCAGGATATAGCCTCGTTGTTTCCCATTGTTTCTGACGCCCAATCCACCGATGCCTTTGCCATGCTTCAACGCGCACTGGCCATGGCGATATTTACTTGCGGTGAACCGTTATTTGAGGATCTGCACTGGGATTTCACTCGCCTATTTATTGGTCCGGAAGCACCTTTGGCTCCGCCATGGGAGTCAGTCTATGTATCCAAGGATAAGCTGTTATTTCAGCACTGTACTCATGAAGTGAAGCGCATTTATCAATCTTCAGGACTATTGATGAATGAAGATGAAGGGGAGGCGGCAGACCATATTGGCTATGAGCTGGACTATTTGTATCAGCAAAGTCGCAACGTCGCTGAAAATATGATCAATGGTGCATCATTCAATGATGCCAAACCATTCTTACATCTGCAGCTGACGTTCCTTCAGCAGCACATTCTTGCCTTTGTCGACGATTTTTGCCTGAACATCCAGACCCACTCTCAAACTGAATTTTATCGGGGGATTGCACTACTTTTACCCCTATTTTTAAAACTCGACGCCCAACGGCTTAGTGATGTCATCGAAGCTGCAGTAACGCAGCCTCAACAATAACAATAAAAACTTATGAGCAATATTAACGTGATAGAAGGAGCATTTAATGACCAATAAATTACGATCGGACATTAGCCGGCGTACGTTTATTCAGCTAAGTTCTACTGCTGCGGCAATGGCCACATTGCCGATAGGACGAGGACTGAGTGCGAAAACAACGGACGGGCAACAGCAGCCAGCTGCTACCGATAAAACCGGCACATGGAAACCGGCAGCATGTTGGCATAACTGCGGCGGTCGCTGCCTGAATAAAGCCCTGGTTGTCGGTGGCGTGGTTGAGCGTCAAAAGACCGATGATACTCATGCGGACTCGCCGGATAATCCGCAACAGCGCGGTTGTCTGCGCGGTCGTTCTCAACGCAAGCAAGTCTTTGGGCTGGATCGTATTCGCTACCCGATGAAGCGTAAAAACTGGGCTCCGGGCGGTGGTGATAAATCGCTGCGCGGGCGCGATCAATGGGTAAGAATTAGCTGGGATGAAGCGTTGGATATCGTTGCCAGTGAAACCCAAAGAATTAAAGAGAAGTATGGTAACGAATCTATCTGGTTAACCGGCGGAAACGGAACTCACTATCTTAATCTATATGCAAACTACGGCGGCTATACGTCTGACTGGGGTACCACCTCATGGGGCGCCTGGAAAGATACCCCTAGCTATATTGGTGTACATGACGGATGGGTAAAATTTGGTATCAACGATCGCCTCGATCTGCGTAAGTCCCAGTTAGTGGTTTTATGGGGAGCAAACCCGGCATGGAGTAGCCCGGGCAGCCCTTCTTATAATTATTTACAGGCTAAAAAGGCTGGCGCCCGTTTTATCTGTATTGACCCAAGCTATTCACCTACCTGTGAGCTACTTGATGCTGACTGGGTTCCGGTAAATCCGGGTACCGACCATGCTCTTGCGCTGGGCATTATGTATGCGCTACTGGAAGAGGATGAGCCGGTAAGCAATCCATTGATTGACTGGGACTTTCTCAACCGCTGCTGTGTAGGCTTTGATAAAGATCATATGCCTGCCGGGGCTAATCCGGACGATAATTTCAAAGACTATCTTCTGGGTACCTTTACTAAAGAGCCTAAAACCCCGGAATGGGCAGCCGAAATTTGTGGCGTATCCCCTGACAATATTCGCAGCCTGGCCAGACAAATCGGTGGAACCAAACGGGTTGCGTTGCTGACAGGCTGGGCTCCTGCGCGTATTCATAACGGTGAGGGCTGGGTACACGCATTTTCTACGCTAGGTTTTATGACCGGACATATGGGGCGTCCGGGCCGAATGACCGGCGTGAGCTGTCATTACGCAGCCGGAAACGGCGGGCCGCGCTTAGTTAACGGTGGCGATCCGGGGCTACCGGCGACGCCAAATCCGTTAAAAAGTACCATTAACCACAATGAAATCAACCGGGCGCTGTCTGACGGCGTGTTTCGCCAGCGGGGAACCGGTGAGAAAAAAGTCGACATTCAGATGATGTTCCATACCTTTAACGCCACGATGCAAACCCGGGCCAATATCATGAAGGGTATTACATTATTGCGTGAAAAGGTCGAGTTCATCGTTTCGCCTACCTATGTATTACATACCAGCGCCAAGTATTCCGACATCGTTTTGCCCGTAACAACCGAATGGGAACGTGAAGGAACCATCCTTAGCCCAAGTAACCGTGACGTATTGATTTCAGCAGTGAATATTGTAGCGCCATTATATGAAGCTAAAAGCGACCAGTGGGTTGCTAAGGAAATCGGCAAACGTCTTGGTATTGATATCAGCAAAATTTTCCCCACCACTGAAAAGCAGCAGTTCTTTAATATGCTACAGGGGGCAAACGTTATTGATGATGATGGTAAAACGAAAGTACCTTTGTTAACCATTACCGATAAAGATATTGCCGAATGGGGTACTCAAGGACGGGTCCAGCAAGGCAAGATCGCGCTAAATGAATTTCTTGAACGCGGAAGCTATCAAATAACGCGCAAGGAGGGTGATAACTTTGGTTATATTGCTTATGAAGACTTTGTACGCGACCCCGAAGGGCACCCGCGTGAAACCGACAGCGGCAAGTTTGAAATTTACTGTCCGAAGCTGACAAGAATCAGTAACGAATACGGCTGGAACGAAATTCCCTCCATCCCGGCCTATACCGCGAAGCCAAAAGGGTTTGAAGAGAGCTTTTCTGACTGGAAAGCTAAAGTCAAAAGTCAAAACCCATTCCAACTGTATAACCCTCACTATTTGAGACGCTCACACAGTACGTTAGACAACGTTCCTTGGCTAAGAGAAGCCTGGCCTTCACCGGTTTACCTCAATAAGTCTGATGCTACGCGCTTAGGCATTAAACATGGTGAAACAGTCCTGATCAGTAATGAAATGGGGAAAGTGTTACGTCCCGCCTGGTTAACGGAAACGCTAAAGCCCGGCGTTGTTGCACTACCTCACGGTAGCTGGTTCGAACTTGACGAGAAAACCGGTATCGATTTAGCCGGAGCCGACAATACCATTTCTGAACAGGTTGCTACCGGCTTTGGCACATCCGGATGGAATACGGTGTTGTGTAATGTAGAGAAATGGCACGGCGAGCCATTAATCGCGGATGTGGCGCGACCACAGCGTATTATTTTTGGTGAGGAGCAATAAATATGAAACAGGTCGGATTTTATTTTAATGCCGCAGAGTGCATCGGCTGTAAAACCTGTGTTATTGCCTGCAAAGATAAGAATGATTTAGAGGTTGGCCGCAATTTTCGCCGGGTTTATGACTTTGAAGAAGGGACTTATCCAAAGCCCAGAAGTTGGCATCTTTCCATCGCGTGCAATCACTGTGATGAGCCAGCCTGCGTCAGTCACTGTCCGACGAAGGCAATGCACAAGCGTGAAGAGGATGGCGTAGTCGTTGTCGATCATAGCCTGTGCGTTGGCTGTCGTTATTGTACCTGGGCCTGTCCTTATGAAGCGCCGCAGTTTGATGAAGCATCCGGCATGATGACCAAGTGTGATACCTGCCTGAGCCTGCGTGCCAAAGGCGAGAATCCAGCCTGTGTCGATTCTTGCCCGATGCGAGCGCTGGACTTCGGTCCTATCGATGAACTGCGTAAAAAATATGGGGATAACGCCAATATAGAAGGGCTGCCGGATTCGTCTCTTACTCATCCCAACCTGATTGTTGGCACTAAAACACAGTGGAGATCTTAATATGCATGAATGGCCATTAGTTATTTTTACACTGTTGATGCAGCTTGCCATTGGTTGCGTAGTTACAGTGTGGTATTGCCTGAGTTTTTCTTTCCAATCGCTGGATGTTGAAAAACGCCGGATCATTGTCATACCGGCACTCCTGTGTGCATTCATTATTGGCTGCGCCGGGCTGCTGGCCTCAACGACGCACTTAGGGAATCCGTTGCATGCAATGTATACCTTTAACCACTTAGGTAGTTCATGGATGAGCCGTGAGATTCTTTTCACCGCTCTGTTTATGGCGCTGCTGTTTTTAACCGTCGCTATTGTGCTGATAAAAAAGCGGCTGCCTATATTTCTGCTAGCAATAACCGCATTGGTTGGCATTGTTGATATTTTTGCCATGTCAGCCATTTACGATAACAGCCGTTTTCTTCTTTGGAATGGCTGGGGAACCTATGCCGGATTCTATGGTTCAGCGCTTATGATGGGAAGTTTGTTGGGTGCAGCCTGCATGCAGTCATCATTACGCAAACATTCGGATAACGTCGTTAGCTTAATGACACCTTTATTCCGTTTATATATCGTAGGTATTTTACTGGCAACGCTGGCAGTTATTGTGATGTTTGCAGTATCTTCACCAAACTTGGTGAATGGGATCACAATCAAAACTATGGCAGACAACGTCGAATGGCTTACTGTAGCTCGGTCTGTGTTACTGATGGTTTCCCTGTTATTACTGGTCAATTATGTGGTAAGAAAACGAGGGGAATTACCTGTTCCGGTGCTGACGCTAGCATTAGTCATTACGGTAACCGGGGAGTTTTTAGGCCGCTATGCATTTTTTAGCGTTGGTGGCTGAATCGCTCTCTGATATAACAATAAGGGCTGCGAAAGCGGCCCTTTTAACTAAATCGGCAGACGTTTAATATGCCGTCTGTTCACGAATAAAGTCGATTAACATTTGTGCCTGGTTAGACAAAAAGCGCTCTTTCAGAAACACCGCACCGATGTCCATTGAAGGGATAATATTATTGACGTCCCGACGGATAATCCGGTTACCCTCCAATGACCAGGAACGATAAACAAAATCAGATAAAATAGTGACGCCTAATCCCAGAGCAACCATGCTCCTGACGGCCTCAAGTGACGTTGACTTAAACTTGACCTTAGGGCTCAGATCCTGTTTTCCCCAGTAGTTATTAACGATTGGAATATGATCGTCCATATCAAGCAGCAAATAATCTTCTGCGGCAATGTCTTTCAGTGTGATAGCGGGCGCATTCTGTAACGGATGACCCGCGCTGGTCCATAAGCGTCTCGTCGATCTGAAAAAGATTTTCGTTTCGCAATTTTCTGGCAAAGTAATATTGGATACCAGCATAATGGCAAAATCCACCTCACCATTTTGAATCGCCTGAAATAGGGCGGCAGAAGGGTGTTCTACCAGTTCAAGCTCCAACGAAGGGAAGCGAATTGTAATATCGCTTAACAAAGAAGGCAGCATATAGGCCGATAATGTCTCAGTAATACCAATACGCAACGGGCCACTTAATTTTTCTGACGGTGCACGAACATCCGATGCCGCAATCTGAACCGCGTTTAAAATTTGTTTTGCATGACATAAGAGTTGCTCGCCGGCATTGGTTAACCTGATCCCTTTTGCATGGCGGGTAAATAACTGTTTTTCACACACATTCTCTAGATTTTTAAGCGAGACCGTCATTGACGATTGCGAAACATTACACCGCAATGCGGCTTTGGATATTTGCCCCGTATCGGCAAGTGTGACGAAAAATTCAAGCTGACGAAGAGTGAAAGACATTGGAAACCGAAAAAAAATAAAGAATGACCGGATACTATCACTTCTCAGTAACAGTGAAAACTGAGCGGCCGTTTCTTTAAATATGATGTATACACATCCACAGGCGATCAGAACGGATGTTCAAGAGGGCGCTAGCTTAGCCTCACAAATAGCGATTAACGCCCGAACGCTATTTTTAACCGTTGCAAGAACAGCTCTGCTGCTTTCGAAAAAAAACTGTATCTCTTCCAGACAATGGCAATTTCAACCTCTAATGCAGGCTCAAGAGGAATAAAACAAAGATCGCTATCGCCCATGGTATTAACCAGCCGGTCAAGGCACAGCGCATAGCCAATGCCTTTTTCAACCATCAATGCTGCATTAAAAATCAGATTATAGGTTGCCACCACATTCAGCTTTTCATAGTCTCTTTTTATCCATTTAGAGATATCATTATCGACATGTTTCTGCTTTGAGCTGATAAGAGGAAGGTGCCATAAATCTTCAGGGCGGATAGATGACCGTTCAGCCAACGGGCTATTTTTTCGCATTAAGACGCCCCATTTATCCTTTACTGGCAGGAGCAGAGACTCATATTTGCTAACGTTGACTGTTCCAATCAGGATACCGAAATCTAATAATCCTTTATCAATCCTTTCCGTAACGTCATCAGCATTACCGCTATATATATGAAAGCGTATTTGTGGATAATGATCCTGTAAATCTTTTATTATTTCAGCGATGCTCCCCATGGCGTAAGTTTCACCGCCACCAATATAAATATCCCCGCGGATCGTTTCTGCCGGTGCTTGAAACTCAGCCTCGGTCTTCTGAACCAGTTCCAGTATTTCCTCGGCGCGTTTGCGTAATCGCATCCCTTCATCGGTCAAGGTGATTCTTCGACTTCCCCGGATAAATAGCTTTACGCCAAGTTTTTCTTCTAATTCAATTAGCTGTCTTGAAAGCGTCGGCTGAGTAAGATGCAAATACTCAGCCGCGGCGGTGATACTTTCTTCTTTGGCCAGCGCCAGAAAATAACGTAATACCTTTATATCCAAGTTAATTACCTGCTATTTGCAAACTCTTCCACACCATGCCTTTAAGGCATGAATAACCATAATATATGAGTATTTTACATGTGTTATAGGCATATTTATACTGCAAAAAATTAAAGCGCAAAGCCCTCAGGTAAACAGAACTACTCAAAATAAGGTAACAGCATTAATGAAATCGCATCGATTACAGTTATCTCCTGAAAGAACCTATTGGCCGGCGGTTTTCTCTCTATTTATGGGCGTGACGGGGTTAATTGCTGCGGAGTTTATTCCTGTCAGCCTACTCACGCCAATCTCTCAGGAGTTAAATATTACCGAAGGGGCGGCTGGACAGTCGGTAACCGTCGTCGGTTTTTTTGCCGTTATTGCCAGCCTGACGCTTGCTCCATTAGCCAAGAATATGAATAGGCGGCTCATTCTGCTAATCCTATCCTCGTTATTAGTGCTATCGAACATTTTAGTCGCTCTTGCACCAAACTATCTCAGCCTGCTTGTTGGCCGTTGTCTTTTGGGGCTATGCGTTGGTGGTTTCTGGTCAATGGCACCAGCAGTGACGCTACAGCTTGTTCCATCCAAAGATATATCACGAGCATTCAGTATTATTTATGCCGGCGTCTCGGTTGCTACGATTATCTCATTACCGCTGGCAAGCTATCTGGAAGGGGTGTTTGGCTGGCGCAACGTCTTCTTCTTTTCCGCATTATTAAGCATTGTTGCTTTGATTTGGCAGTTTCTATCATTACCTTCATTACCGGCACAGGCCGGCAATAACTTTAAAAATATGATGGCACTATTAAAGGTGCGTTGGATACTGGCAGGCATCGGGGCAATTATTTTTAGCTACGGTGGATATCATCTGTTTTTTACATATCTTCGGCCTTTTCTGGAATACGATCTTGCTCTGTCGGCGTATTCATTATCCACCGTATTATTATTCTTTGGGCTTGCCAGCTGTGCTGGTACGGTTTTGGCCGGATGGTTTTTGGGGCAATCGTTCAGAAAAACCATGTATATAACACTGCTGTTTTTTGTGTTACTTGCGAGCGCTTTATTTATCAGTAATAGAAACGTCACTCAAGATACTTTGCTTATTATTTTATGGGGGTTCATGTTTGGGTTTATTACTGTCGGATGGTCAACCTGGATCGCGCGTACACTTGCTGATAAAGCGGAACTTATCGGCGGTTTGACCGTAGGCGCTATACAATTTTCTATTGGTTTGGCTGCGGCCGTTGGTGGATTTATTTTCGATAACCTGAATATTGACGGCATTTTTATCACCGCGGTCGTTGCTTTTATATTAGCAATGGCGCTCACCATTATCAGTTTTTCTTTATTCACTAAAGTAACAGGGAGATTAGCCTGATATAAAAGCGTTAATTACGTTTAACGATATATTCTCCAGTATTCAATACCTATTTTTGCTAACGCAGAAAACATCTGATACTTAATTTTTATGTAAGGGGTAATATGAAAAAAATCATTAAACATCCTCATATCCAGTCAGTTATCGCTGCATTGGTCGGAGTTTTTATAATATTTTCAACACAATTCGCTAGAGGAGCCGATATGTCTAACGGAGCAGATAACTTTTATAAAAGTGATAGTGTGGTCATACAGAAAGTAGCGTTCAAGAATCAATATAATATGACAGTGGAAGGAGATCTTTTTCTACCTAAAAATTTGGATAAAAATATCAAAACGCCTGCCATCATTGTGGGGCATCCTATGGGCGCGGTCAAAGAACAGAGCGCAAACCTATATGCCACTAAAATGGCTGAGAGAGGCTTTGTTACATTATCCATTGATTTATCTTTTTGGGGTGGAAGCGAAGGGATGCCACGTAACAGCGTTTCCCCTGATATATATGCAGAGGATTTCAGCGCCGCAGTCGATTATTTAGGAACTCGCCCTTTTGTCGATAGAAACAATATTGGCGTAATCGGCATTTGCGGTAGCGGAAGCTTTGCGATTAGTGCTGCCAAGATAGATCCACGCTTAAAGGCTATCGCAACAGTCAGCATGTATGATATGGGCTCAGCTAACCGTAATGCGCTTAACCATTCACTCACGCTTGCTCAAAGAAAGCAGATTATTGCCGATGCAGCACAGCAGCGCTATGTGGAGTTTACCGGCGGTGAGATTAAATACACCAGTGGAACTGTGCATGAATTAAATAAAAACTCTACGGCAATTGAGCGGGAGTTTTACGACTTCTATCGCACACCTCGGGGAGAATTCACGCCAAAAGGGCAATCCGCACAGTTGACTACACATCCTACTCTCACGAGTAACATTAAGTTTATGAACTTCTATCCGTTCAATGATATAGAAACGATCTCTCCTCGTCCGATGTTGTTTATTACCGGTGAAAATGCCCATTCAAAAGAATTTAGTGAAGATGCCTATCAGCGTGCTGCAGAACCGAAGGAGCTGTATGTGATTGCTAATGCAGGGCATGTTGATCTTTATGACCGGGTTGACTTAATTCCTTTTGATAAGCTATTTGCCTTTTTTTCATCTAATTTGAAATAATTAAACTCATACGCAAAAACATCAACAATAAAGAGCAATATAAATAGAGATTGCTCTTTATTTAATTAACCAGCAGCATTATCCGATGACCACAAATTAATTATTAGACACCCACTTATTCAGATAAATGAGAGCATTATTAATAGGGATTAATCAATGATAAAACACTTACTATTACTAATAATGGTTTTATGGGTAAACACGGCCCATGCTCAGAATATTACTATCCGCAATTTTCCCGTACCGAATACGGCCAGCGCTGAAATCGGGCCTTTAGTTTCGGGCCAACCGACACCGTTCTGGAATGACCATCCTCAAACCCGGGATGAATGGAATCTGTGGGTATCTCAAATAGCTCAAGGGACTATTAAACAACTTCCTGATTTAAGGGAGAAAATGCAGGTTTCTGTGGAATCGACTCAATTTTCAGGCGTACCCGGCTTTATTATTACGCCAAAGCAGGTTCTGCCGGAAAATCGTAACCGCGTGCTGATCCATTTTCATGGTGGCGGTTATGTACTTAATCCGGGGGAAGCGGGTACCGATGAAGCGATAATGATGGCAGGTTACGGGCAGATTAAAGTTATTTCCATTGATTATCGTATGCCACCAGATTTTCCGTTCCCTGCGGCGATTGATGACGCAATAACTGCCTATCGAGAGATACTCAGAACTTATCCGGCAGAAAGAATAGGGGCGTTTGGAACATCAACAGGAGGAGGAATAACATTAGCGCTCATATTAAAGGCTAAGGCTGAAGGGCTACCATTACCCGCAGCCATTACTGTAGGCACGCCATGGACTGACATGACTAAAACGGGTGATTCCTATTTTACTCATGAAGGCATCGATAATGTTCTTGTCAGCTACGATGGTTGGCTGGGGGATGCGGCTAATCTTTATGCCAATGGACATGACCTGAAAGATCCACTTCTTTCTCCTATATATGGTGATGTACAAGCGTTTCCGCCAACGCTATTAGTCACAGGGACGCGAGACCTTTTTCTCAGTAACACCGTGCGGATGCACCTCAAACTAAGAGAGGCAGGTAATATTGCCGACTTGATTGTTTTTGAGGGGCTTTCACATGCCCAATATTTGATGGCCGTCGATGCGCCAGAAACAAAAAGATATTTTAAAGAAAGCATCCTATTTTTTAATCAATATTTGGCCAGATAAATATTGATTCATCTAAAGGAAAAATAACTATGATGAAAAAATACCTTATCACTTTCTTGCTCGGGTTCGGGTTGATGTATTTATCACCGGTTTATGCCCAACCCGATGGCAAGGGCGAATATCATCCTATACAGATCCGCGTGATAAACGGCGATCAATCCATGATTAGCGCCACGCTCAATAATAGTCAGGCCGCGATGGATTTTTTAGCCATGCTGCCAATAACCCTCACGCTGAAAGATTATGGTCATAATGAGAAAGTCGCGGGGCTTCCCCAAAAGCTATCAACAGCAGGTTCGCCGGACGGATACACGCCATCTGTAAAAGATATTGCTTACTATGCACCTTGGGGAAATATGGCTATTTATCGTCAAAACTTCGAATATTCAAGAGGTTTGGTTCAATTAGGAAGCATTGATTACGGTATGGATATACTTGATATCTCTGGCCCAATTCAAGTGATTATTGAGGCCGTTGATGAACAGCCACAATAATCAATCTACGATGCCTATTTTATATATGGTGACTGTTTCCTCAGTCGTCCAGTAAAGACTAGAAATAATGTTAAACCTTGCGCACCCCGGACCATGCCTTGTTCATTGTGAAGATAACGCCAGCTAGCGAAGCGGTCAAAATGCCAATGATTACCCATGGAAATGACGATGTTCCTGCTTGGTTAAGCAGTATTCCTCCGACAATACCCCCACCGGCTACCGCGGTATTCCAGGCAGTGGTGTACATCGATTGAGCGACATCGATAGAATCATCGGCCAATCGAGATAATGCCGTCTGGGTAATTGTCGCAAATCCGCCTACTGCTAAGCCCCAAATTGAACGCAGGCTACTTACGACTAGAGCGTAAATGTTGATATTCCCGCAAGGTTAACCAGATAACGACACCATCCAGTACCGTAATGAACAAAAGCAACAGCGAATGCGTAAAACTATATCTATAAACCTGATAGATAATGAACAAGCTGAATATCGCGATGGATGCCGGGTAGTAGGCGAGCCTCTCACGCCAAAGGCCGATGATGAGCCAGATCTTGATGATGCCATGGCAAAGCAAATAGAACGCGGCGAAATGTTGGCCGCTAACCGATATGCCTTGTGCTGAATGGAGCAGAAAGTTTGCAAGAAAATCACTTGGATCTTCGGCTAATTCAGTTCGAGTGACAGTTTTTACTAAGTGAAGCACAAATTGTTGGCTAATAAAATACGAGGTAATGCCGGCAGCGATTTCTACCAGAGCAAGAATACCTTTGAGAATAAGACTGATTTTAAAGGCAAAGTGTACATTTTTTTTGCCTAACAGTTTCTTCATTCTGATCATTTTGAGTGTTGACTATTAAAAATAAAATATCGGGGAAGAATGAAATTATAATAGCTCAGGCTTAAGCTGACACTTTTTTCCTCAACGAGATCTAATCTGACAGAAGGTTAGATATCCAAGTCAATAAACACCATTTAACTTATGTTGTATAGAAATCTAGTTCATAAGTAGAAAAACATCTAATCCATTGTTTTATATTTAATTTATTAATCTATTCAACATAGCTTGACGGGTTTTACTTTATGGCCACACTTCCCATCAGCACCGCCTGTAATTAGGGTTCGTTCGTTTTTAGGGATAGTTCATCGATAAAGTCGTCGACAAATTTCTATATTTCCAGAATAATGGAAATATAGTATTTGGAGGAAACAATGAACATCGATGATGCGGCTAAAATCCTGAAAGAGCTAGGTCACCCAACCCGTTTACAGGTATATAAACAGTTGGTTAAGGTGGGTAAAAAAGGTGTACCGGTTGGTGAATTACAGGAAAAGCTCGGGGTACCAAATTCAACCCTCAGCCATCACCTATCAGCGCTGATCTCGGTGGGTTTGATTCGTCAGAACCGCATCAGCCGCATGTTGTATTGCATTCCTGAATATGAGCGGCTCAATGAGCTTATGATGTTCCTGACAGATGAGTGCTGCACCGATGAAAAGTAATTTTGATACGCTGACCAACATTGAGCAGTTCAATCGCTGTATGACAACCTTCTGGCGTCAGCATGAGCAGGAACTTTACCTGTTTTTTCTTGGCCGTTTAAGCGACAGCGAGCAGGCAAAAGATTACTTACAAGACCTGTTTTTAAAGGCGCGAATCATTGCCGACAGTTTTTGTTCGATGGATAATCCTCGCGCCTGGTTGTTTAAAGCAGCAAGGAACATGTTGATTGATAACTGGCGTAAAAATAGGGAGTTCACGGAATTATCTGAAGAACTACCCGTATTAGACAGTGATACGCAGCCAATTGAGAAACTCACTACCTGCCTACCTCAAACCTTGCAGAAGTTATCGGAGCAAGACCAATACATTATACAGGCATGTGATATTGAGGGATTTCCCCAGTTAATGATTGCTGAGCAGATGGGGCTAACCCTACCTGCCTTTAAGTCACGCTTGCTTCGAGCCCGGCTTAAGTTAAAAGAGATCATGCTGTCAGAGTGTCAGATTGAGTTTGCCGATGACACTTCTATTTGTTGTCATAAACACGATGATCAATAAATTTTCGATTTTATTCTTTCGATTTTAAAAACAATTTTTGCATCCTTTTCCCACCTTATCCGTTTACCTCAGTGAAGCTTATCAAGAACCATTTAATTCACTGAGGAGAAACACCGATGAATACCATTTCTATTTATGAGCCTGCCGGATGTTGTGCAACCAGTAGCGTTGTAGTTGATGAGAAATCATTAGCTTTTAATGCGGATATGGACTGGTGCAAAGCGCAGGGGATTCGTGTCGAACGCTTTAATCTGCTGAAACAGCCTGCGGCCTTTGTCTCAAATACCGTGGTTAAGGACTTTCTTACTACATCCGGCCAGCAATCTTTGCCATTGGTACTGGTCAATGGACAAATCGTACTCGCGGGGCGACTGCCGGTACGCGATGAATTGAAGCGCTGGTCTGGCGTTGATGTCGCTAAGTCGGATGAGGATTTTCCGCCTTCATGCTGCAACGTTCCACGGATGCCGTAATTGACCAGGATTAACGTTAATTAATAGATAAGAATTGATAGGTAAAGAATATGACACCACTATTTTTGCAAAACATACCGCCATTTATTTTTTTCACCGGTAAAGGTGGCGTAGGTAAAACCTCTCTAGCTTGTGCGACAGCCGTAGCATTAGCGGATAGAGGGAAACGTATTTTGTTAGTCAGTACCGATCCAGCATCAAACGTCGGGCAGGTATTTGATCAAACGATAGGCCATCAGATTGTTGAGATTGAAAAGGTCAATAATCTATCCGCAATGGAAGTTGACCCAATGGTCGCTGCGCAAGCCTATCGCAACCGAGTGTTAGATCCCGTACGGGATGTGATGCCTGCTGATGTGCTCAGTAGTATCGAAGAACAATTATCGGGTTCATGTACGACTGAAATTGCCGCATTTGATGAGTTTACTGATTTACTGACGAATACTGATTTACGCGAGCGTTTTGATCACATTGTTTTTGATACGGCACCGACCGGGCATACTATTCGGATGTTGGAGTTACCGGGTGCATGGTCAGGTTATCTGGATGCGAATCCAGATGCCGCAGCCAATTTAGGGCCTTTAATTGGGCTTGAGAAGAATCAAACTCAATATTCAGACGCCGTCGCGGCATTGTCCAATCCGGAGCAAACTCGCTTGGTATTGGTAGCCAGAGCCCAATCTTCTACCTTAAAAGAGGTCTCTCATACCTATGAGGAGCTTTATCATATTGGTATTCAACAACAGCATTTAGCGATTAATGGCGTTCTTCCACCTGAAGCGGCAGAGAATGACGCGTTGGCTCAAAGTATTGTTGAGCGAGAGGCTCAAGCATTAAATGAAATGCCTGAGAATTTGGCTAATTTACCCCGAACTCAGCTGGCTTTAAAACCGTTTAACTTAATGGGCGTTGAATCTTTGCGCGCACTGTTTTCACCGATCGCTGAGAACTCCCTTGAAACTAACCGGGCAACCTTTGAGGATATTGCTTTTCCACCTCTTGAAACATTGGTCTCAGATCTGAGTAAACAAGGTCATGGATTAGTGATGATGATGGGAAAAGGCGGGGTAGGTAAGACCACCGTCGCTGCATCCGTTGCCGTTGCACTGGCAGGACGTGGCCATAAGGTTCATTTAACCACGTCCGATCCTGCTGCTCATCTTTCTTATACGCTGGATGGCTCTTTGAATAACCTGACGGTCAGCCGCATCGATCCCAAAGCCGAGACAGAGAGATACCGTCAGTTTGTCTTGGATAATCAAGGCAAAGGACTTGATGCTGAGGGACTGGCAGTATTGGAGGAAGATTTACGTTCACCTTGTACAGAAGAGATTGCGGTATTCCAGGCGTTTTCGCGAATTATTAAACAAGCTGACCATCAATTTGTTGTTATGGATACGGCTCCAACCGGTCATACCTTATTGCTGCTAGATGCTACGGGTGCTTACCATAGAGAAATGGTGCGCCAGATGGGGCAGGGAGGCGAAGATGTTTTAACCCCAATGAGACAGTTACAGGACCCTCAAAAAACGAAGGTTATGATAGTCACGTTGGCTGAAACAACACCGGTATTGGAAGCCGCTAATCTACAAGAGGATTTGCGCCGGGCCAATATTGAACCTTGGGCATGGGTGATAAATGGCAGCTTGGCTGCCGCTGCTCCAAGTTCACCTTTTCTTATTACCCGGGCGAACCGTGAGTTACCACTGATTAGGGATGTGGAAACACGTTATGCCAATCAAGTTGCGGTTATTTCTCAGCAGGCAATAGAGCCTGTAGGCGTAGAGCAACTGAGTAAACTAGCCAATAATCTCTAATTCCAGAATACACAAGTCATAATAGTAGAGATTCAGGTAAAAGGGGCTGATTAACGGCCCCTTTTACCATTTTATAATTGAATAGACCTGCTATTTAACAATCCGCTTACCATCGGTATCAATCACCTGTTCCCCATCCTCTTTAGTAAATGCACCTTTTTGATTCGTAGGCAATATATCTAAAACAACTTCAGAAGGCCGACAAAGCTTTGTGCCTAATTCTGTCACCACAATCGGCCGGTTAATAAGAATAGGATATTCCAACATAAAATCGATTAACCGATCGTTACTCCATTGGGTTTCATCCAGCTTGAGTGTTTCATAGGGTTCAACATTCTTTCGAAGTAATGCGCGTGCAGTAATACCCATATCACCAATCAGTTTTATTAACTCCGCACGGCTTGGTGGGGTCTCTAAATAATGAATCACCGTAGGCTCAATACCGCTGTTGCGGATTAGTTCAAGCGTATTGCGGGACGTGCCACAAGCAGGATTATGATAAATAGTTACGGAATGCATGTTTACCTCTTATTTATTAATAATAGTAAAAAAGCGACAGCGTTATCTCTGTCGCGTAATTTAACTGATGTCTATACGGTTAATGATAAACGTAAGGCCAGTGCCACTAGCGTGACAAACAATACCGGGAGCGTCATCACTATCCCGACCTTGAAGTAATAGCCCCAGGTAATGGTCAAATTTTTCTGTGACAGTACATGTAACCATAACAAAGTGGCGAGACTGCCGATTGGCGTGATTTTAGGGCCAAGATCGCTACCAATCACATTGGCGTAAACCATCGCTTCTTTAATCAGCCCTGTCGCATCACTTCCCTCAATAGATAACGCGCCAACAAGCACCGTCGGCATATTATTCATGATAGATGACAGAATCGCGGTTAAGAAGCCTGTGCCAAGTGTGGCTGCCCATAACCCTTGTTCAGCCAGATAATTCAGAATTTGAGAAATGTAGTGAGTTAATCCTGCATTGCGTAAACCATAAACGACTAAATACATGCCGAGTGAAAAAATCACGATTTGCCATGGTGCACCACGAATGACTTTCTTGGTATCGATAACGCTGCCTCTCTTGGCCACGATATACAGAATAATGGCACCTACGGCGGCAACCAAACTCACGGGAACGCCAAGATGATTAAGCCCAAAAAAGCCAACCAAAAGGAGTATCAGAACAATCCAACCGGCTTTGAAGGTTGATAAGTCACGGATAGCCTCTTTTGGCGACTTCAATAATCCGATATCGTAGGTTTGCGGGATGTCTTTGCGAAAGAACAGATGAAGCATGACCAGCGTTGCACAAATAGCGGCAATATCGACCGGGATCATAATGGCAGCATAATCGGTAAAGCTGATGTTGAAGAAATCAGCTGAAACGATATTGACCAGGTTAGAGACAACCAATGGCAAACTTGCCGTATCCGCAATAAATCCGGCGGCCATAACGAATGCCAGCGTTGCGCCTCGACTGAAGCCTAACGCGAGTAACATAGCCATAACTATCGGCGTCAAAATGAGCGCAGCACCATCATTGGCAAATAGGGCGGCTACGGCGGCACCGAGCAGGATGATGTAAGTAAACAACTTACGCCCGTTTCCCCCTCCCCAACGAGCAACGTGTAGCGCAGCCCATTCAAAGAAGCCTGATTCATCCAATAACAGACTGATAATAATTACCGCGACAAAGGCCGCGGTAGCATTCCAGACTATCTGCCAGACAACCGGAATATCACCAAGATGAACAACACCAAACAGCAGAGCTAAAACGGCACCAAAGCATGCACTCCAGCCAATGCCTAGCCCTTTAGGTTGCCAGATAACCAAAATAATGGTCAGAACAAAAATAGCACCGGCCAACCACATAGAAACCTCCATTTAGGCAGATGCTATTCCTTTCATTCTTCAAGTTACAGGTGTGTTGTCTGTCTTCACTCACCCGAATCACTTACCTAAGTAAGCTCATCGGGATTCGTTCAGTTGCCGCCTTCCTGCACCTTGAATTATTTTGGGTATATAACGTCTGCCAATTATTGTTATTAAATTTACTCTGCCAGTTTGTTTAAGCGTTCAAGCCCGACAGGCTCTTCTTCCTGCAAGGGAATTAATGCTAGCCGGGTGGCGTACTTTTCTTTAACCAGATTGATCTGCTTGATTTCTTGCACTGCGCGGTGACGTAATAGAGGCGAAGTTGTGCCGGTAGCGGCAAGACTGTTATTAATCAACCATGCCCAAGGTTCAATGCCAGCACGACGCAAATCCTCCTGCAAATTACCGGCCTCTAATACAGGAGTAGTTTCCGGCAGCGTCACGAGCAGTATCTTGGTTCGCTGAGGATCTTGCAGCTGCATCATGGGGGTAATATAGTGGCCATTACTGCCCATTTTTTGAGCGATTTCACGGTGATAAGCGCCCGTAGCGTCTAACAGCAGTAACGTATGGCCGGTTGGGGCCGTATCCATAATGACAAAGCGTTTACCGGCATCGCGAATAACACGGGAAAATGCCTGAAATACGGCAATTTCTTCAGTACAGGGCGAGCGAAGATCTTCTTCTAGCAGTGCTCGACCTTGAGCATCCAAATCTTTCCCTTTGCTTTCCAAAACGCTTTGACGATAACGTTCGGTTTCCGCTTCGGGATCGATACGACTGACTTCAAGATGAGGTAATTTACCGTGCAGAGTATTTTCCAAATGTGCAGCCGGATCCGAGGTGGTTAAATGAACATTCAGTCCTTTTTCAGCTAATTTTACCGCCACTGCTGCTGCTAATGTGGTTTTGCCGACGCCGCCTTTCCCCATCAACATCACTAAGCCATGCTGATCTTTTGCGATTTGTTCAACCAGTATTGATAGTGGGTCGATTGGCGGTATTGTCAGGTCGTAATGTTCTGCATTGCCGAGTGGCACATCGGCTTTAAATAAATTACGTAGCGCATCAACACCTACCAGATTAACCGGTTGAAGAATAATGCGATCCTGAGGGAGAGAGGCCACAGCGGAAGGGATATTTGCCAGTGCCAACTGCTCGCGCTGGTAAACGGCCTGAGCCAGTTTATCATTATGTATAGCAGCTTCAGGCAAAATACCATTAATCACTAAATATTGATTTTTGATACCCAGTTGAGAGAGTTCGCCATAGGTTCTGGCTACCTCGGTTAGCGTCGATTTTTGCGCACGGGCAACTAATATCAATCGGGTTTTATTGGCATTACCTAACTCAGCAACCGCTTGTGCGTAGCGTTCACGCTGTTTCGCTAATCCTGATAGGGGGCCTAGACAGGATGAACCTTCAGGATTTTCCTCAATAAAACTGCTCCAGGCACCGGGTAACTGCAACAGCCGGATCGTGTGGCCGGTGGGAGCAGTATCAAAAATAATATGATCGAAATCCGCTAATAAACTGGCATCCGTGAGTAAGTCGGTAAACTCATCAAATGCCGCAATTTCAGTCGTACAGGCTCCCGATAGCTGTTCTTCAATCCCACGGACAACGTCATCCGGTAAAATGCCCCTGACGGGATCAACAATACGTTCACGATAGACCTGTGCGGCGGCCTGTGGGTCGATTTCTAAGGCTGACAGACCTGATACTGATTCTATCTTGGTAATATGATTACCAATCGTTTGATTGAAGACTTGGCCGACGTTGGAAGCCGGGTCGGTGCTGACTAACAGAACGCGTTTGCCTTCATCGGCTAAGGAAATTGCCGTTGAACAGGATATGGATGTTTTTCCTACGCCGCCTTTACCAGTAAAAAACAGGAAAGGAGGTACATTTTGTAAAAACTTCATGGTTGTACTCCTTATGTTTTTAACAGCAGGAATCATTTCCGTTGCAGCAGGCCTGAATAGACTTAATTTTTGGTGCTAAAGATAAATCACACCAACGGACCATATCTTCTCGGGTCGGATAACGGCCTGCCATAACAAAAGCGCCATCGACCAGAATAAGGGGGAGGCCTTCCGCCCCGGAGTTCTGAAGAAAGTTTTTAACCAGTTCATTTTCAACAAACGCCATCGGTTGTTGAGCAAGGTTGAAACGCGTTAACGTGACGCCTTGCTGTTTAACCCAATCGGCATCGGCAGAAAAATTGACTAATGATTGGTCGACGTCGGTTCCACATACGCCGGTACTGCAACACAGAGCCGGATCGTAAACGGTAATCGTTTTCATAATAAATTCCTTATAGATTAAATAATTAAATAGTCAGTGTTCCGATATGATCTAATTCAACCTGTAGTTGTATTGGATCACCTTTTAATTCAGCCAAAGGGAGAGCAAGCAGGGCCTGTATCCTGATTTTCAAAATTTTGTAGGCTGTCTCAAAGGCCCGATCGATTTCCGCATCACTGCCCGTCGCTTTATCTGGATCGTCAACCTCCCAATGAGCGCGAATGGCTGGAGCCAGATAAGCAGGGCACACTTCGCCAGCGGCGTTGCCGCATACCGTAATAACAATATCGGGTATGTAAGGAAGAGAGTCCCATGACTTACTGGCATATCCTTCGGTTGAAATTCCTTTGCGTGATAGCAAGGCTAACGAACGAGGGTGTATCAAACCTTTGGGCTGACTCCCCGCGCTGATGGCGTGGTGTTCTGGAGCGGCTAACGCATTAAAGATTGCCTCGGCGATAATGGAGCGACATGAGTTACCGGTACATAAAAATAGAATATTCATCGTACAACGCCTTTTTCATATATGAAAATTCAAATATATAAAGGTAAATTTTTTTACAGGCAAGCCACTCTATTCGTTGTTGAACCCGACACATTTTTTAAACGTTTAGAGAGTGTTTTTATACTGAGTTCTTGGCTTTGATAGGCTTGCTCAATAATCGCACCCGCCCACATAGGCATATTATGCGACAGACGATAGTGGATCCATTTACCCGCACGTCGATCGAGAAGAATGCCGTTCTCCCTTAGCATGGCCAGATGGCGTGATATCTTGGGCTGGGGTAAGTCCAGTGTTTCACACAGCTCACAAACACAGAGTTCTGTCGCTTCTTTGAGAAGCAGAACAATGGTCAGGCGGGTCTCATCAGAGAGACATTTAAAGAGTTGTAACGGTGTTAACGGGCTCATCACAAATACCTTTTATTTAGTTACCGTAATCATACGACGTTTTTTATTGCTGTCAATAATCGAATTCGATTTTTCAAATGTGTTTGAATGGTAGAAACAGTGATAAAGAAGTTTTCATATCTATCAAATAAGCGTGAGATTCAAGCCACACCACAATTGATGCAACTCGCCAATTTGCCAGGCAGGCTAATAGCTTTGGAAGTGAAGTTCATAAGCAAATGGACAGATTGGCTTCCATAAAAGTTCTCCCTAAAAAGCCAGATTAAGAATGAAGAAGCGGAACTAACAGTAAAAATTGCAGCGAATGAAGTTATTAAGCTTGCAGCACCTATATGGATATGAAGTAAGTGTACTATGCATGCACCTAATGCAATAAACGGGAGGAATGTCAGAAATTACTAATACATTAATTTACATAGGGGTGGAGTGGAGCTGGGATATGAAGTTGTTTATCATGACAGCTTATACTCTATTTAACATAATATACATTATGCGCACCTAGGTGTTATTTGAAGGAATCTGGCGTTCTGCGGCTAATCTTATGCTGTTGGATGTTCTAAGGCTTGCCTGATTATGACCTTGGTACTTACTGAATACTGCCATTGATTATCATGATGACGACTATCCATTATAGCCACCGATGAAAAACTGGCTGTACTGAACAACATCAATGAATTTTTAGTTGCGCTACTCAAGTGTAAATCTCAACCGGCTAAAGTTTGTGATCGACTGGAAGAACCTCAAGCTTACTATCGAATTCAAGTTATTCGTGCAGACATCGATCTCTATCTGTATTTTGCTAAAACTTGGCATCAACAAATATAAAAGAAAAATTTATTGTACTTACCCAGATTGGTTTTCGACAAAACCACAAAGGCGTCGGTGTTAACTTGAGTTATGGGCATTCCACTCATCACGAGTAATCTCCCACAATTCTGAGTCCAAAAGCCCACAAACAAATTGTGCCTTTTCCGTTTTAATTAGTCGCATACCGCTACTGGCTGAAATGTGCTGAGAACGTATATTTTCCGCCGCTTTTGGCGCTCGCAAAACAGGCTTGTTCAAAGTGTTAAACCAGTAATTTGTCGCTGCGATACTGGCTTCCCGCATTAATCCCCGTCCTTGATACTCAGGTACCAACCAGAAACCACGATTATTATTTTCCGCTTCATCTAGGCTAATAACCCCTATCAAATTGTCTGGATTGTCCTGGTGCCGTATAGTCCAAATCCAGGCCAGTCCTTTTGCCATAGCAGGCAGTGCGACGTTATTAACGTAATGTGATGCAGCATTGTCAGGATAAGGCCAAGGAATTGATGACACCATATAACGCACAATCTCCCAGCGTGGAAAGAGCTTCTGAATCTGTAGTGCATCTTTGGAAACTAATGGTTTTAACAGCAAACGCTCTGTTTTTAGCGTGGGTATCTGCATACGCTCTTTTCCTTACCGATTAAAACGCCCATAGCTAGTTTCTATTAGTTCAATACTTCCTGTAATTCATTTGGTTGTACAGCAAAATTTAAGCAACCGGGCGAACTGATATCCGCCCGGTTAATTCAGTCACAGTCAGAAACGATACTTAATTCCTACCATAGCCGACGTATCACTATAGCCATCATCACCTAATTGTTGAGCAACGTTAGCCCATAGATTCAAGCCGCTATTTAATTGCCCCTCGGTGCCCAGTTTTAATTCACCAATATTACGGCTACCTGACTGCTGCAACGTGGTGCCGTCTAAAGTTGCACTGGCAAGCTGTGAGTTATAAATCCAGTTACCTTCAGCATAAACGGTAAATAATCTATCTTTACCCTTGTCCGCATCAGTGACACCGTCACGTGAAATCTTAATCCCCAAACGCGTTTGGATATTATCATTACCGCCGGACTGCACTCTGGTACCACCGGTTTCGGTATTGTCGTCGGCCTTGATACCATTCCATACCAATTGAGCCTGTGGGGTAATAAACACTTCACCGTTGTCACTTTGATACACCGGCAAACGATAACCGGTTTCAACTGAAGCACTGAAGCCGTCAATATCGTAAGTTTCACCTGAAAGCTGTTCGCCGTTGACTGTGGCATCTAACCAACTGTATTGTAACCAACTATCAACATACGCTCCGCTCAAGCTGTTGGCATTTTGGTACCAGGTGGCATAAAGCCCCGCGCTATAGCCATCAACCTTACCTTTGGCATTGTAGCTACTGCGGTCTGAATGAACGTGACTGTCAGCATTACCATAGCCCACCATCAGGCCTAAGCCCAAACGGTCTGTATCAGAGAACTGTGTACTGAAAACTTCACCGCCGCCCTGAATAACATAGCTGTTGGTTGCCGTTTTTAATTGCCCGCTACCGTCGCGGAACTGGGTTCGGGAACCGGTCTGGCGTAGCCACATGCTGGAGTTTTCCGACCTGCCTTCACGATCTTCCAGACGCAAGCTGAACAGATTTCTTGCCGCAGCGATATTCGCCATATAGGCACCCGATTCAGGACGATATATAGAATCCGGCGTTGGCGATGGTGAATTCATCACTGAACGTAAATACCAATCACCATCGTCCGGCGTATCAACGCCGCCCTGATACAGGAAATATTCATAGGCACCGCCTACCGCGCGCCCCTGCAATTTAAAGGTACCCGCAGATATGCCGGCCACATCAATCAACTTGATACCGTTCGACGTCTGGGCTCCGTTACCTCTGGCACTGATTACTGCTACATGACTTTCACCACTGGTGGTTCCGGTAACGATCAGTTTATCGGTATCAGCCCCGTCATTTGCTAACTCGGTATTGAAGATTACCGTACCGCCATTGCCAATATAGTTACCGTTAATTGTAAACTGGCCGGATCCTGCGCCGGTCAGCGCATTACCCATCAATAAATGACCGGCATTGGATACATTACCGTTTACGCTGCCGTATCCGCCCAAGGCACCGTCACGATGAATAGTTACATCGCTGGTTAAATTTGCACTGACTGTACGTGATAGGCTAGCGGTCGGCATTCCGCCAACCAGTAACAGGCCATTATCAATTTCAGTTAAAGTCGCAGAGACAGAATTACCGTCTAGCTGTACGGTACCGGAACCACGCTTAATCAATTTTCCGTTACCTGAAATCTGGTTTGTAACGGTGAATAACGCTTCAGTATCCAATATCAGCATGCCGCTATTATCGATTGATGACTGTCCCAAATGGCTGGTTTTTCCTGCCGTCAGGCTGTTATCAGACTCAATGGTAAATTTACCGGCATAGCCACTATTATTACCGGCCAGCGTGATATCCGCACCGTTGCTTAACAGTACTTCACCATCACTGCCTTTCAGGCTATTAAATAATGAACCTCTAGCACCATCAATATGCAGAAGGCCTTGATTATCAATAACCCCTTGCCCTAATCCCTGAGGCGCAGTCAGTCTGGCCGTTGCATTAGAATTAATGGTTGTCTCACCAACAAACCCACTGCTGTTGCTATTGAAAACGGTGGTATTTCCGGCCAGAACCAGTGAACCCTTTCCGCTTAAGTTACCATTAACAATCCCTCCGTTGACCAAGGTTAACTGCCCCAGATTCAGGTCAAGCAGGCTGTTAGTAGCGCTAGTAAGATGTCCGATAGTTTGGCTATTACCATTAAGATTAATCCCGGTGTCCGACAGCATATTTAATTCCGAGGTCTGGCCGAAGGCATTATCAGTAATCAATACTACGGTGCCGCGGTTTAACTCTGTCGCTCCGGTGTAATTGCTAGCCACATTACCGATACGTACCGTGCCGCCGACATCGATAGTAAAGCCCCCTTCGCCGGTCAATCTGGCGCCGAGTGAATTATCAACGGCATTGCCGTTTTCAAGAATAACTGATTGCCCGATAAAGGAATCCAACTGAGTCAGTCCATACCCCAGATATAAACCGTCGATTTTCACTGCGGACATATAGTTATAGTGAGCATTACCGGCCTGAATACTATTTTGAATCAACCCGATTAAGGTGTCCGGTGCAATCGGAGTACCGTCAACTTGAGTGACCGCAATTTGAGTCCCGGCTTGATTCACCCTGTTGGCGGCTACAATTTGATCGTGAACGTTATCATCCTGATCAAATAGTGACGTGCCGGAGGCCGGGATCGGATTGGGTAAATTAGCCGGCGTACTGACCGCCAAACTGCCACCACCGCTGACATCCAGCATATCTACGGTTAAATGCCCTAAAGGTCGATTATCTATACTGGCGTAATCAACTTCCAATTGACCACCATTAAGCATCAGTCCTTGCATGGTATGGCTACCATTCAGCTTAGTGCTACCGATATTGCTACCGTTACCGCTCAGTTTGAGCGTAGCATGTTGCATCAGGTTATCAGCATTGGCATCAAGGGATAAGTGGCCGTTTGCCATAGTCAGCAGGCCGGTATAACTGCCACCAAGCGCACCCGTATTAACGGTGAAATTCTTAGTGCGATCCCCCAGATTAATCAGTAACTCCCCTTGCCCGCTTATCCGGCGGGTGAAGTCCATATCGCTGGCAACTGAGCTTTCTTTACGCACCGATAATCGCCCGTTTATGCCCAGGTTAACTACGCCGGTAGCGCCGGCCAGATTCATCAGATTTGCGACCTCAAGCGTACCGCCGTTTACATTAATATCTGCGGTATTGGCTGAGTTATTTCCGTTCCAGACTAAAGTGCCGCCCCCTTTTTTGCTGAATCCGTTAGCGACATTGCCATTGTCACTCCAGCCACTCATCTGCGCTATTACGCCGCTATCGACAATTACACTGCCATTTTGGTGAAGGGTCAGGTTGCGAGCAGAGGTCAAATCGGCGGTAATACGCAGCTCACCGCCGTCCAGAATGGTTTGATTTCCCGTATGGCCCAGATTTTCATCCCTAGAAATAGCCACTACGCCCGCGTTGAGTAAGGTATCGCCAATATAACTATTGGTACCCGATAACGACAGCGTGCCATTGCTGGTTTTGATCAAGTCGCCAGTACCGCTAATTACCGTACTCAGTGACATATCCGTGGAGTTATCGACCCTAAGCAAATTGGCATTACGAATTTCGATGGCATCACCAACATGCTGAGTCTCACTCACGGTTAAAGCAGAGGTAGAATCAATATTGATCGCACCGGTAAAGCTTGAGTTATCACCGGTCAGGTGAACGTTACTGCTATTACTACTGTTTAGTTGCCCGCTACCGGAAACATGATTAGCAAAACTCCCGCTGACGGCATCAAACGTAAGGTTGCCATTATTAGCCACGCTACCGGTACCAAGTGCATTAATATCATAAAGTAACGCTGTAGCAGCGGCATCTAACGTAACAGAGGCACTCAGAGAATGATTAGCATTGTTGATGGTCAGCGTTCCGTCCGTCACGCTGAAGTTACCGCTGCCGGTTAAGCTCCCGGATGACGACCCGCCATGGAGCAGGGTTAAATCCCCACCGTTAACGTTAAGGGTTGAACCATTCTGGCCGTTGATCTCACCGACCGTTTGCTTGGTTCCGTTAAGGTTTAGGGTTGTTGCTAAGGCCAGATTCAATGCGGCGGTTTGTCCTAAAGCCCCGTCAGTCCCTAAAATTAACGTCCCGGTCTGTAAATCAGTTACGCCGGTATAACTATTATTCAGATTACTCAGTATTAATGCATCAACACCGTTACCGGCAAGTACGCCGAGAGAACCGCTACCGGTCACCTGAGCTGATAGCATTTTGTCACGGCTATCGGCGGTATTAATCACCAATTTATCGGTGCCGGATCCGATTAAATCCAGCTGAGTTAGGCCATAAGCAACGTACAACCCTTTACCATTTTCTCCATCGGTCGTCAGACGATAGTCATAAAATGCATTAGCCGCCAGGGCTCCGTTCTGAGTGATAGCGGCAGAGCTGATATCGGTAATGGCTAAATTATTTTGATCAACCAGCGTCAGATTGCCGGCTCCGCCGCTAACATTAACGGCAGAGGCTAGCTGAATTAAGGTTTCGTTCTGTTGATCGAGCAGGCTAAGAGTCTGATTCACCATCGGCGGAGTACTATTTTCAAATCCGCCTTGATGAATCTTGATGTTACCGTTAGCCGTAACGTCAAGCGTATCGGTGACGTTGATAAATGATTTAGTCACAGACTCATTTGGCAGATGAATACCAAAATCAAGCGTACCGCCATTCAATACTATCCCGCTAATATTTTGGCTCCCTTGACCCACGCTCGTGGTGTTATTCTCCATCACCACCAAAGTTGCATTGGTCAGCGCCGAGGTATTAAACCCAGACAGCGTGAAATCCTGACTGTTCATCTGAACCAATCCGTTAAACCCTTGGTCCGATTCAGGACCAAAATTAAACGAAGAGCCAGAGACCACATTAATCAGACCTGTCCCCTGTAATAGATGGTTTAAGCTATAGTCTGTCGTAGGGTTCAGCGTTAGCGATGATCGGTCGTCAATATTAATCACACCGCTGGTTGTTACCGTATCGCCCATCTGAATGTGAACGCCGGTGGTAAAATCAGCACCATTAATCAGGTTTAGCTGATTGAAATGCTGAATATCTGAAGTGTTAATCAGCCTGTAGTCGGTACCGTCAAAGGTAAGTGCACTGTTACCACCACCGATACCGGCATCAAGCGTTGCAAAGGTCGCGCTGTCTTTAACCAACACCTGATTATGGCTATGATGAGCGGCGGAAAAATGGCCGATAGATGCATTATCTTGTAAAGTCAGTAGGTTATTGCTGCTACCTACGCTTAATCTGCCACTCAAAAGGCTATTATCAGATAGAATAACCTGATTATTACCATTGCCCAGAACGATGCTGCCAGTAATAGCGGCGTTATCGCTCAGGGTAACTATCGAGCTTTCGCCTGCAGCAGTTACATTTCCCGTCAGGCTATTATGAGTACCGGTTAACGCAATCTGGTTATTATTACCACTGCCCAATGCAATATCGCCGTCGATGGTACTACCGTCAGTTAACGTTACCCTGTTCTCTCCGCCGATTAAGTCCAACTTACCCTTGATGCTGCCGCTGTTAATCAGTGTTTTATCAATGCTGCCATCCATTACAATGGCACTTAATAAACGATCGCCGGCTTCAATTTTGCCGCTGTTGGTGATTGAACCTGTCGATCCGGCTTTAATCACATCACCGGCCATTGAAATTAATTGCCCCATTTGGTTCAGACGGGTTGCGCCAGTAATATCTAATGCCGAACCACCTGCACTGTGGTTCACATTAATATTAACCGCGCTATCCACTATCCGATCGGAACCTGCCAGATTGGCGACAATACCTCGGCCACCGGATCCGCTAATATCAATAAACAGGCCGTCAGAACCGGATAAATCTAAATTGTTCGCCGTAGCCGTACCGTCGGTATTTTGTAATAACAGTCCAATACCACCGGAGACGTTGATATTACCGCTGTTGGTTTTATCCAGCGTTGCGCCGGTATAAATACCGATTCCATCGTTAATATTTATGGTGGTGTTATCTAAACGTATTCCGCTGATACCGGCCTGATTATGAATACCCACACCTGTACTGGTGCTGTCACTCATATCAATGGTGGTTCCCGAGACGTTAAGCCCTTTGGCGCCTGCGGATAATAAAATACCGTCCGCTGAGCCTTTAGCCGTAATGGTTCCGTTACCCGATAGCGCCGCCAAATTCAAACTGCCATCTACGCCCAGTTCAATTGCCGCCTTTCCGTCACTGGCTTCAATGGTTCCGGAGTTATTGATCACCGAATTTTCGCCGCGAATATGAATGGCCGTTCCGCTGGCCTTAATGCTACCGGTATTAGTTACGATGCCATTAAACACATCGATAGCCACGTGCTTGCTACCGGCAGACAGATCAATATTACCGGTGTTATTTAATTCACCGTTATTACGTGCAATAAATGCGGTTGAATCTTGAGAACCCGCGGCCGACGTGACCGTTGCACCGTTGATTATTTGAGAATTAGAGTCTTCGACAATGCCAACCGTAGCACCGCTGCCGTTAAGGGTAAAAGCCGCGCCGCTGGCAATATTCACGTTGCCGGCTAACTGAACCAACACGCCGCTGGCTCCGTCACCGTTAACCAGAATATGACTACCCGCACCAACGGTAGCTAGTGAGCCGTCGCCGCTAACTTTAACTCCGCTGGCATATTTGCCAGAAACGTTAACCGTCAGATCCCCGTCTAAGCTGGCTTTGTTATCCACATAGAACAGCGTAGAACGTTCTCCGGAAACATTATAGGGCGTCGCACTGGCCGCCACGTTGACCGATGACGAAACGCCATCGTTTGATTGACCGTTGAGCCAGAAAGCGATCTGATCGGACGCAGTCGCGGAAAACTCAGTCGCAACATTGCCGTCTAAATTGACCGAGCTACCATTAGCCGCCTTAACACCGACCGCCCCATCACCGTTCATTTTGATGGTCGGAGAACTGGTGCCATCAGTTTTCATATCGACAGTAACTTTAATACCCGAAGCAGAAATACCAATAGAATGGCTGCCGTTGAGCGTCAAACTGCCGGTGTTAATCAAGCGAGTATCGTGAGTATCAGCGCTGGCTAACAGCCCTATACCGTTATCACCTAGCGTGATATTACCGCTATTGATACCCTCTGCACCTTCCTGAACGCCAACGCCGGTGGCGTTTTTACCGGTGAAGGTAATATCGCCAGAGTTATTGATGGTCGCCATATTTTTTGCCAGATAGCCAACAACTCCGTCCAGCGCTGAATTTAATACGGCTCCCGCAGTCAGAATGGTTTCTTTCTTCTGCTCATTGGTCATAACCGTTTGAGCGCCGGTCAATTCATAACCTTGACCGTCAGCAATGCCGGCAATCGCCCCTTCGCCGGAAAGATTAATCGTGGTGGTATTACTAATGGTACCGGTAGCTCCGCCCTCAACTAAAAAGCCGGTAGCCTGATGACCGTTAACGTTAACCGTCATCCCACCGGAATTGACGGTAGTTCCGCTGCCGGTCGCCACGATCACGGTAGAATTATCGCCCGATGCCGACATGATTGAGGTTGCGGCAGGTGAGCCGGTAAACGATGCACCACCGTCAAGGCGCATTAGCGTGGAGTTCTTAGTCGTAACGTTCTGAGTTCCGCTACTGGTATTATTAATGTTTGAACCGCTGCCGTAGACGTAATAACCGATTTGATTTTCACCATCATAAAAACGAACTTGTCCGGCGCCGGACAGGCGTATAGTCCCGTTATTACGCGCATGAGCACCGATAGCGCCGTCACCGGTCAAATTAATGGTACCGGCAATATCAATCAGCGAATTTGTGCCTTCAGACCAGGCACCGTAGTTACGAAAACCGGTTGCCGGGTCGCTGGCGCCTAAAATATTTACCTCACCGGACGAGGTAATATTCCCGCCACCGGCCGTCTTCAGCCCAACGTTATTGATTCCGCCAACCCGAATTTCACCGGTGTTAGATACGCCTTTAGCATTGCTATAGGCATAAATACCCATATTCTGGAAAGGAATAAAACTGCCATTACCACCGTTACCTAAAAGTGTAATCAGACCGCTGTTAACGATCTTGCCGGTAGTCGAAGAACTAACGCCGATACCATAGGCTCCGTTGGTCTTTGTACCTAACGTAATCGTGCCCTGATTATTAACGGTACCGCTTCTTAGCGCCCCTACGCTAATTCCTGCCGACCCTTTTGCCGCAAACAGGTCGCTACCATTTTCAGACCGGCCGACATACATATTACCGTCGCTGGCATTAAGGAAAGAGCCATCCGTACTTACCGATGCGCCGTATGCAGGCCCCAGATAGTCAGTTCCACGGGTACCTTCGGTTGAGCCAATATTCACTATGCCGTGATTGGTCGCTTTACCGTTACCGTTAATAATAGCCATCATGTTGCTGCTCTGATTTTGAGAGGCTAACGTTGACCAAAATCGAGGAATGACGCTAAAAGTACCGTTATTGATAAATTCACTGTTAGCCCCGGTGATGGTAATACCATAACCTTCACCACCGCCGGTCGCGCTCCCCGTTGTAATGCGGCCGTTATTAATAAACTGTGAGCCGGTATACACCACGGCGGTACGAAAGCCGCTCACTATTTCACCGTTATTGATTCCTTTCGCCCCATTCTCTAATCGGAAGAGACTGGTATTAACGCCGCCATTATCCAATCCGCGCAGACTACTGGAAAATAATCTGCCATCAGATTCCAGCGTAATGGTGGCATTGCTACCCTTACCGTGCAGCAGTACAACCGTTCCGGCTGGAGCCAATAATAGGGGATCGGGATCGGTAGGCAACATCCTTACAACATAGCTTTTTCTTGTCGTGATATAGGCTTTACTTAACTCGCTGTCATAAGCAGACAGGCTTAAATCACCGGATTCAACCTTAGAAACCAACCAGTTATTGTAAGCCTTAAATTCAGCCAGGTTGGTTACCGTTCTCGATAAGCCGTTAAACCCAATAAAATCGCCTTTATAGGCCGTGCTCGAAGTGGTTACCGATGTATTACCGATTGAACTGCTTTCCCAACCAAAGGCAATATTACTTGCTCCATGCCAATTGATCGCGGCTCGATTGGTTGAACCGTCGGCATAAAATAGCTGACTGTTACGAAAAGAAGCACTGATTGAATTATTGTTATTATAGATATCCGCCTGACCATGATTAACGGAGACAAGCCGTGTATCGTAATAAATATTCGGCGTGCCGGAGGCATAAACCATCACGCTGTTGATTGACTGATTGGTAGTACGTTCAATAAAGTACTTCTCATCATAGACAACCGCTACCTGGTTACTGTTGGTTATCGGATCAAATACAACAATATTTTTATTTTTAGCACTAAGCTCCAGTGCTTTATCGCTAAGAGATACCAGTTCTCCAGTTGCATAACCCGCGGTAATTGCTGCATTTATTGACCCGAAAGTAATCATTGAGCCACTTGCAGGAGCAATGGACTTTAATCCATCAATTGTATAGGTTAGCCCGTCTGAAATGACGGCGGTTCCGGTTTGGTAATTATTGGCTGTTGCTGACCAGTTACTATCTAATTGGCAGGTCAAAGATGAAATATCACAGGGTACTGATAAGGCGGTTGCAGATAATGTAGATAACACTAATCCCATCAAAGTTTTTGAGGTTGCCGACTTTACTTTAGCCCGCCCCAGTTCTGAAGTCACAACCCACTGACCTAAAGCAGTGTTCCAAACAACTCTGAAAATCCTGTTCATTTTTATACTCCATTATTATTCAACCGCTACACGTCCAGTATCGCTTGTTAGGTGCCGGTTTAATTCCCCTAAAAATAATTTAGCAGGAAACAATTAGCCACCTTCAGAACCTATAGATAAATAGGCTGCAAATGATAACAACCTCTTGCAGAAAGTCAGCATCAATAACTTAAGCGTTAATCAATACAGTTTTTTATTCCATTCCCTTTAAATTATTAACCTTTACATACGGTATAAATCAACTATACGATCTTATCTATTAGATATTGATAGGGTGATATAACTGCAACCTTAACAATAAATGCAATTCACTCTTAACGTTTCATATTAACCATGAGTTTTATTGATAACTGACAATTGATAACCTGTATTTACCATATGCTATAGCACGTTAAAACCCAATTATCCCTTACGTTCACCTAAGCAATAAAAACCGCATAACCAAATGATATCAATGGCTTTATTTAAAATACTTTAATTATATCAATGGGTGAACGATAAAAATTGTTAACTATTTAACTCAGAAAAAGAAAATAATTTATTATTCATAGATATGCAACAACACGTGACAATCAGTCACCCAGCTATTGACATCATCTATTAAAATAAAAACCTAACTATTTAGGCAAATCATATATTCCAAATTATTCCTTGGATAAGTTCTAATGATGGAAAATCAATTTTAATCATATAATTTAAAGTGGCATTTTAGATGCAATAACGTCAGTCTTAATAAATTATAGCAACAGTAATTCCACCTCTAATGTTAACATGGTCAACGTTATCGGAATCAACAGTATGTCATCGCTAAAATAAAGTTATCCTAGACTACTCTTTAGCTTTAATCGGTATGAATAAATTAATCAGCTATTTTGTTATCCCTATGTCAGAACATTGCAACAAAAAAGACTCCAATCTCAATATAATCATAATTGAGTATTTTTAATAAACAATCAAGTATTATTTCTTATGATAAAAAGCCGTAATAGATAACTTATTGATCAATTTATAAATTATTAGTGAAATACCAGTAGCCTTGAATGCAAGACCTGCTATTTATTACGCACATATTTTAGAATAATACTACAAATCAAAGCGATAAAACCGCCGAGTAGCGTCTCCAAAATACGTTCAGACAATAACTGATAGTTTGGCGTCTGCCAGTACAACGACATTTCAAGCACGGCCAAAACAAATCCCGTGGTACAAAATGAAGCAAAGGCATAATTTCTTTCATTACTCATTGGCAGAAGAAACGCTAAAATCAGGATAGAAACAAAACCGATGTAGGGCATCATAGGCGTATTGAATAAGAAATATAGCAATAGAACAGCCAATAAGGTTCCGGCAATCCTTTGTATTGTGAGTTTAACAATGCTTTGTGATTTAGGGTGTAAAACAAAAACAAAGGTCAATAACGCCCAGAAAAAATGACCAATATTCAAATAAATAGAGAAAAACAGGCAGGCTATAAGCCCCGCCGAATACACTAAAGATCGTAATACCGTCGCCAGTTTGAATTTCAACACCCGCTCTCTAATCTGCAAGGTGCTGATGTGGGTTTTAAGATGTTCTTTGTGGCTTAAACTGTAGCAAACTAGCAAAGTGAGTACCGTACCAATCAGCAACCCAACCACCAATCCTTTAATGATATCTTCGGTGAATGTGGTGCCAATGGTAGAAAAAATAATAATATACTTCATTGAAAGATCGAGTGCGGGATCAATGTCGTACAGCTGATAATAAAAAAATGAGAGAATAATCAACGCGAAATAAAAGAGGTAACCCAGCTTTAAAAAATAGCCAAGATAAATTCCAACCAAAATGCTCATCGAGCAGATAAAAGAGTACAGATAGCTTTTATAATCCTTTGGCTTACTGAAAATATTGTAAGCATGCAGCACTGAAAGCGTACTCCATAGCGTAGCCTCAATACCCATAATAAAATAAGTCGCGATTGAACTTAATACAACACAGGTTGATAAAATCAGACCATCATTTACCGCCGGAATTTTAGAGACTGTAGTTTTAATCATAAATCGCCCCTTCCCATCTCCGTATCAGCTCTGCCTCGATGGGTAAACTCAGGCTGCTTGTAATATGTGCCATGTATCACCTCGTTATTGCAACGCATAGACAGAGCGTAGCACAAGGCAAATAAACGGTAGGATCAAAGCCTGTAGATGCTTTGTGTTGGATTTCGTTGAACTGACGATCGCCAGCCATCGGCCATCCAATCTAAATCACCGGCCTGTCGTTCCTTTCCTTTATACATAACAATCCCTATAATTTGCACCGTTGCCTAACGCACACCGCTTATCGTTCCTACCATTCAATTTACAACTGC
>POVV01000142.1_pt1 | contig 60026 bp, 58 predicted proteins | sample 1560271 | NCBI WGS metagenome assembly POVV01 (sample SAMN08337232, study PRJNA429181) | Bioreactor metagenome, whole genome shotgun sequencing project. | biome: cows' rumen and soil; feature: anaerobic; isolation source: anaerobic chemostat enrichment culture, galacturonate as sole carbon... | reverse complement strand
GTACTTCAGCCATCACGGCATGTATTGCCTTCTTATAATCCTCCACACCTGTAAGCAGCGGTTTTCCTATACTTATCTTACGGAATTTTTCTGTATACTCCATAATATCACTGAGCATTTTGTCATTTTCTATTCCATTAATAATATGAGTTGGCTGTACAATAACCTGCTCTATTCCCTCTTCTGCCATTTGTTCCATAGCTTCTTTTACACTCGGAATAAAAAGCTGCTCCTTCTTTTTTAGTTTCCGGATAATCATCTCACTGGTAAATGCACGGTAAACATAATATGAAGGAAACTCCTCTTGAATTTGTTTTTCTATAGCTTCAATGCTTTTCTCCAAAGTATCCAGATGACTTGTTCCAAAACTAACTACTAATATCCCCTTTTTTGCTGCAGATTTTTCCATATGATTTCTCCCCCTTTATTTACTGTCCTCAATATATTGTTCTAAATCAGACATACTTCTAGGTGGCGCTGATTTTCTGTTTAAAATTCCTTTTCTGCAAAACTGCTCATACAATCTTAACACTGCTGGTTCCTCCTGATTTGTCTTAGCAAGTAATTCTACGTCCTCGCATACAGTTACAGGATCAGCCTGGAGAAGCACTTTTCCCTCATGCATCAGTATAATCTCGTCCGCCCATGATAAAGCATAATCAATATTATGGCTTGCCATTAAAATTGTAATTCCATCCTTTGCCAGCTTATCCACAACTTCATTTACCATTTTGGTATGTTTCGCATCCAGGGCTGCCGCAGGTTCATCCAGTATAATGACATCCGGATGCATTACAAGAATATCCGCAATAGAAACCTGCTTTTTCTGACCACCACTGAGAGCATGAGCCGGCCGGTCACGAAAAGGTGTGATTTCCAGATAATCTATCACCCTGTCGACTTCATCTCTGACTTGCTTTTCCGGTATATCCATATTCATGGCTCCAAAAGATATTTCCTGATAAACACTGGCAGAAAACAACTGATTGTCAGGATCCTGAAATACAATGCCTACTTTGCTTCTTAATTCCAACAGCCCTTTTCGTGAATAATCTACAGCTTTTCCATTGAACCTAATTGTTCCCTTATCTGGTTTATGAATTCCGTTACAACAAAGAAAAAAAGTGGATTTACCACATCCGTTGGCTCCCATAAATACCACCTTTGTGCCTCTTTTTATATTCAGACTTACACCATCCAAAGAACAAGGACCGCCTTCTTCATAGGAAAAATATAAATCTTCAGCTTCTATAATGATGTCCTGTTCACCAGTACTCATAAGACTTTCCTCCATATTGTGATTCCCAATAAAACCAGTTCAAATACGATGATAGCCGCAATTTCTTTTCTTTTCACGGGGTGATTTTCTTCCAAGACCTTTATACTGCCATTATAACCTCTTGATTCCATTGCATCATATAGTGCATTGGATCGCTTAAATGCACGAATTAGCAGCCCTGCACCCATTTGACCAAATGAATGAAGTGATGTCCGCATATCTTTATTACCAAGTCTAGATTTCTGTGATACCATTATCGCCGATGCTGTTTCAAGCAGTACAAAAATGAATCTATAAATCAAAAGCATCAATTCAATTAATAGTCCCGGGCAGCCTAATTTAGCCAGAACACCAAGCAAATCGGTCATGGTAGTACTTAATGATAAAAAGTACAAGCTCGATACGCTTGCCATGGCGGTTGCAATTAACCTAGTTCCGAACAGCAACGAGTTATAACTGCCTGTGATAAAAAAGCTGCCCACCGGAATGGCATACGCATCCAGTGGGACTTTTGAGATATTGACAATAATAGCCAGAGTACTCAAGATAAGAAATGAAAATGGAATTGCCAGAAGCCTGACATATACTCGTCGGGAAATCTTTGCCTTATAAACCGTAAGCCAACTGTTTACAGCAAACACAATTCCAGCAATTATAAGCGAACGGCTAATCACGCAAAACATAAGAGATATAATAGAAAATGCAAACTTCTCTCCTCCGTTAACATATCTGAGTTCAGAACGATAACAGAGCTTATCTACTACAATCATATACTCTCCTTTTGCACTCTACTCCTGCATTTTATTCCATTTTTTCCGTTCTACAAAGCGTCCCATAATAAAAGCAATAACGCCTACTCCTATGCCTGTCTGAACACAAAATATCAGGCTTTCTACCTCACCGGGAAGTTCTCCTCCAAGTGCAGTTTCTAGCACAGGGGTAAACCAAGGTGTATAGGCTCCCTGAATCTCTTCTATCATAACACTTCCTGCATCATCAGACCCGCCAAATTCAGCCCCCTTAAGAGCAAAAAGAGGTACAATTGCTATAAATAATGCGACAATAAGCAGTATAATTGCTGTTTTTTTATTTTTACTCATCTTACCTGCCCTCCTTTAAAAACCCTATTGCTTTTAGTTCCGGTTTAGCGTAAGATTCCATAGCCATTACAATGACAACAGTGAGAATTCCTTCAATTACAGCCAGTGGAAGCTGCGTTGGCGCAAATACCCCAAGAAATTTTACTGCCGAAGCACCCACGCCCCCTGCTTCAGACGGATATGCCATAGCCAGCTGAATACTAGTTACACAATAGGTAAACAAATCACCCAGAAAGGCAGCTAAAAATACAGACACTTTACGGTTCACTTTCAATTTACCGCATAATTTGTAAATTCCAAAAGACAAAAGCGGACCCGCAATTGCCATTGAAAATGTATTTGCTCCACTCGTAGTAAGACCACCGTGTGCCAGCAGTATTGCCTGAAATAACAAAACAATAATTCCAAGAATACTAACCGCTGCGGGTCCGAATAAAATAGCGCCAAGGCCTGTCCCTGTCATATGTGAACAGCTTCCTGTCACAGACGGGATTTTAAGGGAAGATATCACAAAAATAAACGCACCTGCCATTGCAATCAGAGTAATATTTTTTCGATTCTCACCTAATTTTTTTTTCAGGGATAAAAAACCTGCAACCAGAAATGGTGCACAGATAGCTCCCCAGGCAATACAATACTTAGCAGGAAGGTAGCCCTCCATAATGTGCATTGCATTAACTGCGGGTGTGACGGCAAACATAAGCGCAAATGCTATTGCTGCCTTAAGTAACAATTTTTCCTTTTTTGACATGTCTCTCTCTCCTTTTATGGTATTGTTTTCTGAAATATTCCAGGTTACCACAAAATCGAATGAGATTCGTAGCATAACACCCGGTCATATTCCCGTAACCATCCAGATTCATTTAAAAGCGGGTATTCTGACTCAGGTATCCTCACCGTACTTCGCCTTCCCATAAGTTAATCTTACAGTGACCTAATGAAATACTGCTACTCCTATACAGCAACGGGTATTGTGCAGGATTCACACCTGCTTCCCCTGCCGTCCTTGGACGGCTTTCTCTTAAATTGTATGCCGAATCTGAACTTATCTATGCAACTGCATAATAATATGCATTACATACGACTATATATAAATGCCCGTCAAATGGGCTGTAGTAATATTAAAATTCGATGCCTTTTCTGGCTTTTACTCCGTGATCAAAGGGATGTTTTACTTTTTTAATTTCAGAAACATAATCTGCTATTTGGATTAGTTCTTCACAAGGATTCCGACCGGTCATGACCACCTCTAATTTTTCCGGTTTATTCTCCAAAAATTTCAAAACAGTTTCATGAGGAATTATGTCATAATTATAAGCTGCCATAAATTCATCCATGACCAACATGTCATATCTGTCTGTTTCTGCATTTTCTTTTACCGTGTAAAAAAGCTGTTCATAAAGCTCTTTTACCATCTGCTTTTCCTTCTGGTTTAGTGTATGATAAAAACCAAAGGATTTTTCCAAATGTATGACTTCAATTTCAGGCACTGCATCTAATATCCGCAGTTCACCTGAAACTTCATTTTTTAAAAATCTTGCAAAAAGCACTTTTAAGCCACAACCTGCAGCTCTTACAGCAAGTCCGGCTGCAGCAGTTGACTTTCCTTTACCATCTCCGCAATAAATATGTATTAAACCATGAGTCATCATTCTTCTCCTCGCCTTATCAAGTTTATCACACTACAGTATATTATGCAATTTCCATTCTGCTCCTAAGGAATGCACAAACCGCCTCTACACTCATGCCAAATTCCAGAGGTCGTCCAACAACCACCAGTTCAGTTCCTGTTTCTCTTGCTGCCTGAAGTTTTTCCTCAAACCCACCGGCTTTTCCCGACTCTTTGGTAACGAAATATTGCGCATTAGTATAATTAAGCATTGCTATATTCAACTCTTTTGAAAAAGGACCTTGCATCGCAATTAAATGACGCCCCATAAATCCAAGACGCAGACTCTCTTCCATTGATTCTTTTACGGATAATATTCTTGCATAACAACGCTCCCGGTAATTTTCCAGTTTCGTATACTCTGACAATTCTTTACTCCCTGTAGCTATAAATATGTTGCCTTGTGTATGTTGAAGATATTCCACAGCCATAGTTAGCGAAGATGTGATAAATATTTTATCATTCTCATTTTGGGTTATAATTTCATTTTCATCACGCAGACATCTTATATACTCTGTTTGAAGTGTTTTACATGCCTCTACTATATTTGCTGTTACTACTTTAGCAAAAGGATGAGTTGCATCAATAACATAATCTATATTCTTTTCTTTTATAAAGCATTGTATGGCACGCATATCCATTCTTCCGGAAATCACTTCCGCATTAGACCACTGTGAAAAACTCAATCTGCCATATTCTGTGGCAACACTAATATATATCTTCACCGGCATATCAGAAAGTGCACTTATAACAAGATGACTTTCCGTAGTTCCTGCAAAAACAAGAAGCCTTTTGCGTTCTATCTTATCCTTTATTTCCACTTATCTGTCGCTCCTTTTATTTATCTGTACGATCAATTATAGCATATTTAAAAACTGTTGCGAACAAAATCACACCCCATTGAATTATTTTTTATTCTAAGAATTCAACACAATGTTCCAGAGAAAAATGTCGAAATTGTATGTACTATAATTATTGTACTCCTCTAAGAAAGACAGTATAATGTACTACATGAACACCTTAAAAAAAAAGTATCAGGGGTAAATAGGAGGGGTGCATTCTCATGTTTCATGATTTTATCACCGGACTCAAGAAAGATTATAAATTTAAGAAGAATTATTTTCTCAACGCTGCAGATGAGATTTCCGAAAATAATTTATCTCTGCTAAACTCTAGCAGCATGATAACTGCCTTTTTGCTTGTTTTTTTTTATATCGTTACCCCGCTTCTTCTGAAAGAGCGTAATCTTACTGCAGGTCACTTTCTTTTTTTCACTGCAGTACTTATTTTTATAGGTGTATCATCCTTATACATAAAATCATACTACAGGAATAAATGGATAATTATCTTACTCTGCCTATTATTTGAGATTATTACTTTTGCTTTTGTAATCTACCTAGATATTTATACATCTCCAAACACTGCAAGTGTATTTTTACCCTTACTTTATATCGTTTTTTCCGTTTGTTTCATCTTTCCAATTTGGCAGATACTTATTTTGTTTTTCTTTGTAGAGATCATATATGTTTTTTTAGTAAAACTTGTTAAGGAACCGGCAGTAGGTATAAATGATATTTTCATGTCGGTTATCAGCATCGTGTTTTCTCTGTTAATTAGCCAAGTTATTCTTTGGTACAGAACGAAAGACCATCAGATACGCTGTCGTTATATGCATCTCAGCATGACAGACTCTTTAACAGGCATTCTTAACAAAAAATCCTGTGAGGAAGCCATACGTAAATATCTTGAAGCAAATACAGATCATTATTGTGCCTTACTTTTTCTGGATTTAGATAATTTTAAAAGTATTAATGACCATACCGGCCATGCCACCGGTGATCAGATACTGGAAGGTACCGGAAAACTTCTTTTTAATTCCTTTCGTTCCACAGATATTGTCGGTCGTATTGGGGGCGACGAATTTATGGTATTAATCAAAGATTTTTCTGATTCAGAAGAAGCATTAAAAAGAAAATGTGCACTGCTTCAAAATGAGATGTATCAAACCATGTTAGACTTTTCTGTTGAAGCTTCCTGCAGTATAGGTGCAGTTTTATTCCAAAACAAAGATCTTGACTTCAGAACCATATATGAACTGGCTGACGAGTCATTGTACAAGGCAAAAACTGCGGGTAAAAATCAATGTATCATGCAGAGCATTTAATGTAAAAACCCCCGGAATTCTCTGGAATGATATCCATCAGAATCCGGGGATTATTATGTGCGCGCTTATTCTTCCACGCTTGGCTGCTGAACCCACTCCTTAATTTCTCCACACGCTATTGCTGCACCACTGTTTCCAGATGGCTGGCTTCTATAGTCATCCGGCTGAGCATAAATAATAACCGTTCTCCCTACTACATCATCTGGGAAGAATCTTCCGGTATACGCAGCACTCCATGCTGCACCGTGTGAGGAAAGAAGCAGCGGTAAATCGCCTGCATGGTTAGGATGTTCCTGGTTCTCAGGATTATAATGCAAGCCCGCAGAAGCAAATGGTTCTGCAGAATCGCCCGTACACCTGACTCCCTCGGTTATGCTGAAACCGAAAAACTTTCCTAAATACTGCATTTCTTCATCAGGCAGTCCATATATTTCTGCCATCACAATTGATCCTCCGTATACTTCAAAAAAGTATATCATTCCATGCAGGTCCGGATAGTTTTCCGATCCCATTATCTCAGCATAAGCCTCAGGCATTCCATTTAATTTTTCTACCATAACATCATCCTCCTCTGCTCAGTATATGCATAATAGAAAGAGATGTTACCTTGTATACTTATTAGAATACCGGTACTACAGCACCTTTGTAATTATCGTTAATAAATTCTTTTACATTATCAGAAAGAATCGCCTCTACCAAAGCTTTAGTCTTTGCTGTTTCTTCATTACCCTCTTTTACCGCAATAATATTAGCATAAGTTTCGGCAGCAAGAGAATCTGATGCTTCAACTGCAAGAGCATCGCTCATACTCAATCCAGCTTCGGATGCATAATTTCCATTGATGCATGCGATATCCACGTCCTGAAGCGCTTTCGCAACCTGGGCTGCTTCCAATTCCTTTATCTGCAGATTTAATGGATTTTCAACAATATCAACTGCAGTAGCACCTATACCGGCGTCCTCTTTCAGTTTAATCAACCCCTGTGCCTCTAAAAGCAATAACGCTCTTGCTTCATTTGTTGTATCATTTGGCACAGCAACAACCGCGCCTTCTTTTAAATCATCCAGTGCTGCTGTTTTCCCTGCATAGATACCAAATGGTTCAAAATGCACGCTTGCAGCTGAGACAAGATGTGTTCCGTGTTCCTCATTAAAGTCATCTAAATAAGGCTGATGCTGAAAATAATTTGCATCCAGGTCTCCATCTTCCAACGCGGTGTTTGGAAGTACATAATCATTATACTCAATAATTTCAAGAGTATAGCCTTTATCTTTAAGGCTTCCTTCAATTTCTTTTAAAATTTCAGCATGAGGTGTTACACTGGCTCCCACACGTATTGTGGTATCTTCTTTTGATGCCTCATTCGCTTTTCCATCGGATGAACCTTCTTTTGAACTATTGTCAGACTTTGCACATCCCGCTGCCAAAAGTGCCACGGCACTAATCCCCAGTAAAACTGTAATCAATCGTTTGTTTTTCATAATTTTCCTTACCCTTCCCTGTTTTTTTACTTCATTCTTTTATCTATCTTATTTACAAATCGTATTCCAACTTCCTGGAATAGTTGTACAATAAGAACCAGCAGTAAAACCGTTATAAGCATAACATTCGTCTGATATCTGTAATATCCATAATTTATGGCAATTGCGCCAAGGCCTCCGCCTCCAACGAAACCTGCCATAGCCGAATATCCAAGTATTGTTGCAAGAGCAATAGTACTTCCCACAAATAATGAAGGCCTAGCTTCTGGAAGCAGAACCTTAAATATAATCTGAACAGGTGAAGACCCCATCGCCTTAGCAGCCTCAATCACACCTGCATCCACTTCTTTTAAAGAAGATTCCACAAGTCTTGCCACAAACGGTGCTGCAGCTACTACAAGTGGAACAATTGTTGCGGTGGAGCCTATGGTTGTACCTACCATCCATCTGGTGAAAGGCAGTATTGCAACCAGCAAGATCAAAAAAGGCACCGAGCGAACCAAATTAATGATGGCACCGGTTATCAGATTAATCACTCTGTTTTCACAAATATTCTGACTGTCCGTTACATATACCAGTACCCCGAGAGGCACCCCCAATACATAGGCAGCTGCGGTAGAGAGTAACGTCATGTATAACGTTTCTCCAATACCTTTTACTAACAATTGTATAATTTCCTGCTGCATTAGAGTCCACCTCCTTCCTCAAAATATATACCTTTACTTTTGAGGAATTTTTTCATTTTGTTCATAACTGCTGTATCCTTTTGGCGCTCAATCAGCATTTGTCCATAAACTTTACCGCCAATATTTTCTGTGTTTGCCCCCATTATGTTGACCATAGTGTTCGTTTCAAGCACCAGCTGGGCTATAATCGGTTCAAAGGAAGACTGGCCATCAAAAACAATTCTTAAGTAATCCGGATTTTCAGCTTCACTAAGTTCAGCTTGATCTGGTAGAATAAGTCTTTTTGCTGTTTCCGAAGCCGGATTTAAAAAGACCTGTTTAACAGCACCTTCTTCTTCTATCTTTCCACCGCTCATTACCGCAACTTTATTGCAGATTTGTTCTACTACCCGCATTTCATGGGTGATGATAATTATGGTCACTCCAAGTTTCTGATTAATCTCTTTCAAAAGTTCCAGAATAGCTCTGGTGGTAATCGGGTCCAGTGCACTTGTAGCTTCATCACACAAAAGCACTTCGGGATTTGTTGCTAGTGCCCTGGCAATTGCAACCCGCTGTTTCTGCCCCCCGGATAATTGTGCCGGGTAAGCACCCGCTTTATCTTCCAAATCTACCAGTTTCAGGAGTTCTGCAGCCCGTTCTCTTGCGATTTGCTTTTTAACGCCCGCTACCTCAAGGGGATAGCAAATATTCCCAATTACATTTCTTTGTGCAAGAAGGTTAAACTGCTGAAATATCATTCCCATCTTTTGGCGGTATTTTCGCAGCGCCCTTGAACTTACTGCGGTCAAATCAACTCCGTCAAAATAAACACTGCCTGTTGTAGGTAATTCTAACAGATTAATACACCGTACCAATGTAGACTTCCCTGCACCTGAAAAGCCAATTATACCATAAATGTCTCCCTTTTCAACCTCAAAGCTTACATCGTCTACTGCAAGGAGTTTCACCCTTTTGGATGCAAACTCCTTGCTGACATGTTCAAACTTTATCACATTATCACCATCCCTTTAGTCTTTGGTATAGAATTATAATGCAAAAGCTGTCCCCAAGTCAATTGAAAATAAGAATTTATTCTGTTACAACTCCACCTTCTACTACTAGACTATCAGGATCAACTTCATCACCATATACTGGTTCAAGAGTCTCTTTGTAATCAGTATGGAAGAATTGTTCATCAGCAAGTGATTCTATTTCTTCGTTTACCCAATCAAGAAGTGTAGTATTTCCTTTCGTCACCGCCGGAGCAATGGTATCTAAATCTCCAAGTGAGGTAATTCCAACAGTGAACCCATCATTTTGCAGTGCCCAGGCAAGTACTTCAGTATTATCTGTTGAAAAGGCATCTCCACGGCCATCAAGAAGTGCGTTGTATGCTTCTGTATATTGATCAAACTTCACCAGTTCAACATCAGGATAATTTTCTGTAAAATAAGTTTCTGCGGTTGTACCCTTTGCAATGATTAATTTCTTGCCGTTTAATTCTTCTGGTGAAGTGATCAGTGCTCCGTCAGGAGATACTACCCCAAGTGCCACTTTCATATAAGGCAAAGCAAAATCAACAGATTCAGCACGTTCTTCTGTTACCGTAAAGTTAGCAAGAATTAAGTCAACTTTACCGGTTTCCAGATACTCCACACGGCTTGCCGGTTCTGTAGATACATACTCTATATCAACCCCGAGATCTTCTGCAAGACGTTTTGCGAAATATACATCGTATCCCTGATACTCTCCATCCTGATCAACATATCCGAATGGATTTTTATCACTAAATACTCCAATTACAATTTTTCCGCTTTCTTTTATTTCATCCAAAGTACGATAAATCGCTTTATCAGATGTCTTTTTTGTATCCTCTGTTTTCGCAGATGTTGATTCTTTTGCGCCACATCCTGTAAGTACAGATACTCCAAGTGTCAATGCTAATAAGATAACTGATATTTTTTTCATAATTTAAACCCTTCCTTTAATTTAACGTTTTATTTTCCTTCTGAAACGTAAATGTATTTAAAAATCTGCCTGCTCTTTCTGTTTTTGGCTCTGTAAAAAATTGCTCCGGTTCAGACATTTCAATAATGTTCCCCATATCCAGAAAAACAATTCTATCCGCAACTGCACGTGCAAATTGCATCTCATGTGTCACAATAACCATAGTTGAACCACTTTTTGCAAGTTCCAGCATTACATCTAGAACTTCCCTTACCATTTCCGGATCAAGTGCTGCTGTAACTTCATCAAAAAGCATGATTTCAGGCTGCATAATTAACGCCCTCACTATAGCGACCCTTTGTTTTTGCCCACCTGATAATTGCCTGGGATATGCATCTTTCTTATCAAGAAGCCCTACCCTATCCAAAAGCTTTTTGGCATCATTTTCTGCCTCTTTCTTTGCTTTCTTTTGTACTTTTACGGGGCCTAGTACTATATTATCTAAAACTGTCATATGGGGAAATAATTCATAACTTTGAAATACCATTCCTATTTTTTGTCGGACATCACTCCATTTCGTCTTGTTCTCAGTAATAGATTCTCCATCCAATAAAATCTCTCCGGACTGAATTTGCTCCAGTCCGTTCATACATCGCAGCAATGTACTCTTGCCACAGCCCGATGGACCAATTAATACCACCACTTCTCCCTTATGAATATCCAGAGATATATCTTTCAATACAGGACCATTGCCGTAATCCTTAACCAAGCTATGCACTTCCAGTAATTTTTCACTCAATATGACTCACCTCAATTCTTCCATCGTTTTTCTAATCTGGCTGCCAATAATGATATGGGCCAGCACGCCAGAAAATACAAAAAGAAAATAGCTGCATAAATCCAGAGTGCCGAATCTGGCACGGTATATCTGTTTGCTTCTATAATCTGCTGACCTACTTTCAATACTTCCACCACACCAATCAATACAATCAACGATGTTGTCTTTATCATGCGTGTAGTCAGATTGATTGCTAAAGGAATTAATCTTCTTAATGTCTGCGGAATAATAATATATAAGTAAATCTGTTTACGGGTTAACCCCAGCGCCTCACCGCTTTCATATTGATGTTTCGGTATTGATATCAATGCTCCCCGCACCAGATCTCCTATTTCTGCAGTCCCCCACAAGGTAAATACTATAACAGCCGACACCTGCCCAGATAAATTAATTCCAAACGACTTGGTCAGGCCAAAATAAACCAGAAATAAAAGTACCAGCTGAGGCATAATACGAATAAAATCCAAATAGACACGGGTAATAAATCTTGTGACTGGATTTCTCAAGGTCATTAACATGCCAAGAAGAGTCCCAAGGACAATGGACAGCCCCACCGCAAGTAGGGATATCTTAATTGTAATCCATAACCCTCCTAAAAGACGAAGGAAGTTATCTCCCATAAAAAGAACTCTAATTCCCAAATCCTGCATATCTCAGCCTCCTTTCCAAAAGTGTAGCCACAATGGATATTGGAAGCAATATAATCAAATAGGATATAATCAGCATAAGCAACGCCTCATCTGTTTTGTAATATAACCCAATCAAATCTTTTGCTACATACATTAAATCTGCCAACGCCACTACGCTGAACACCGACGTCTCTTTAATTAAAAATATAACATTTGCACATAACGCCGGTATGGAAACAGATATGGCTTGGGGGAATATAATGTACCTCATTACCTGACTGTGTGTCAGCCCTATACTCAGACCCGATTCCATTTGTATTTTTTCAATTGACTCCAGACCGCTTCGAAAAGCTTCTGACATATAGCTTCCCCCAAGAAAACTCAAACCAATAATAGCACATGTTTCCGAACTAATAGCTATACCTATTTTGGGGAGTCCGAAATACAAAAAGAACAATTGTACCAAAAGTGGCGTATTTCTAGACAGCTCAATATAAACTGCTACAATTCTTCTTAAGACCGGTACCTTGTAATACTGAATCATAGAGCAAAACACCCCAATAATCAGCGAAAACAGAATCCCGATAATCCCCAGCCGCAGTGTTAATTTGGCCGCTTCAATATACATAGGGATATATTCTGCAATAAATACTGTATCCAACCTCTCACTCCTTCTGCCTTCTATTTTTCGCTTTTATTATTCTATATCTTTCCTATCAGAATAATAGGAATATACCACCTTATTCATACTTTGTCAATAGGTTTTGTATGTTTTCGATTTCTAAAATGAAAAAAAGAGAATTTAGATAAAAAAGATATGACTTATAATTACTTTAAATTTTTGACCAGTATTAATTTCCACACTCTATACTGATTTCGTTGAATTTCCCGAGTATATCATCCACCTTCATCATATGTTTATCCTCGCCATTTACATCAAGTACAATTTTGCCCTGATGCATCATAAGTAATCGATTTCCATATTCCACAGCATAACGAAGATTATGGGTAACCATAATAGTTGTAAGATTTTTTTCTTTCACAATTTTATCTGTCAGCTCCATAATCAATTCAGCTGTTTTTGGATCTAAAGCAGCGGTATGTTCATCCAAAATCAAAAAATCTATCGGTGTAAGTGTCGACATTAAAAGGGCCATTGCCTGCCTTTGACCACCTGAAAGAGAACCTACCTTTACATCCATTTTATTTTCCAGACCCAGATTTAAATGCTGCAGCACATCCTGATAATAGCTTCTGCGTGTCTTATTTACACCTTTTCCCAATCCATAAAACCCGCCTTTATTATCTGCAAGTGACATATTCTCAAGGATTGTCATGGATGGGCAAGTTCCCATTGAAGGATTTTGATATACCCTTCCAATCTTTCTATTCCGCTTATATTCTTTCATTTTGGAAATATCTACGCCATTCATCAGTATTAGCCCGCTTTCTACAGGAATACTTCCACAAAGAATATTCAACATAGAGGTTTTTCCTGAACCATTACTGCCTACAATAGAAATAAAATCACCTTTCTGGGCAGTCAGATTAAAATGGTCAAAAAGACACATTTCATTAGAAGTACCTGGATTATAATATTTCTGAATATCTTTAAGTTCAAGCATGTTTCTTTACCTTCTTTCTTCTATCCATACCTACAATTAATATTATCAAAAACAACACTGCTGTTATCAATTTCATGTCCTGAGGCTCGAAAAATTTCAAAGCAGCAGCAACACAGGTCTTATAGATTACTGATCCTATTAAAACTGCAGACGTTGTATTGAGAAAACTAATGTTCTTAAAGAGACTTGTTCCTATAATAACACTAGCAAGACCAATTACAATTGCACCTGTTCCACTTGAAATTTCAAACACTCTCTGTTCCTGACAAAAAATACAGCCAGCAAGCGCAACAAGCCCATTTGCTATTGCAAGACCTAGAATTTTAATATTCCCTTGATCCTTTGCAAGAGATGTTACAAGATTTTCATTATCTCCCACTGCCCTAAGCAGTAGACCTGATTTGGTTTTCAAATAGAGGTCAAGAAGAATCTTACTGATAACCGCCAGAATAAAAACAACAATAAGCACTTTATAGGATGTCAGGTTGCCGGTAAAAATACGATCCATAAATGGATTATCAAAAATACTTTCGTCACCAAAAATGGGGACATTTGCCGTTTTAGCAAGACGCAGGTTTATGGTCCACAATGCAGTCATCATAATAATTCCGGACAACAAATCTCTAACTTTTCCTTTTACATGTATGATTCCTGTACATATTCCTGCTGCAGCACCTGCAAAAAAGGAAACCGGTATGGTAAAATACGGATTAACACCACCAGTAATCATGGTTGCCGTAATTGCAGCTCCAAGAGGAAAACTCCCATCTACTGTTAAATCTGGAAAATCCAGTATTTTATAGGTAATATATACACCCAGAGCCAAAATTCCATAAATAAGCCCCTGTTCTAATATTGTTACAAAAAGATCCATTCTTCCGCCTCCGGTTCCCTGTATTCATATACTTTTATTTTGTGATACTATCAAAACTTTCAACTGCACTGTTTACCAATTCTTCATCTAATGCAATTCCCAGTTTTTCTGCCGCTTCTGTATTTACATACAACCCAGGCTCAGAAATAGTTTCGTATTTTATCTCCGATGCCTTTTTTTCTCCTTTTAACACCTCTGCAGCCATTTTACCAGTCTGCTTTCCAAGGGCAATATAATCAATTCCTTCTGCTGCAACACATCCTAGTTTCACCTGTTCAATCTCACTTGCAAAAACAGGAATATTTTTGCTATTTGCCTTGTCGAGTATGGTTGGCAGCGAATTAACAACGGTATTATCCGTCAAATTGGTCAGACAATCCACATCTTTTAATAGTTCATCTGTTGCAAGCGAAATATCCGCAGTTTGAGATACGCCCTTTTTTACAATAGTAAACCCAAAATCTTTAGCAAGTTCTTCGTATGTTTCTATTGCTGAGACTGAATTCACCTCACTTGTAGTATACAGTATACCCACATTCTTTGCTTCCGGAAGAATTTTACGAATCATTTCCAACTGTTCTTTTATTGGCAGCTGATCACTTGTACCTGTAATCTCACCTGCAGGTGTACCATCCTCTGCTGCAAGTTTCGCTGCTTTAGGGTCGGTTACTGCGGTAAATATTACTGGTATTTCCGTGTTCATTGCTGAGTTATAAGCTGCCTGTGCACTTGGCGTTGCGATACCGCAAATCAAATCCACCTTATCTGATACAAAACTATCACTGATCTGTTTTGCAGTTCCCTGATCAGCTGCTGCATTTTTAACTTCAACTTTCAGATTTTTTCCTTCTTCAAATCCTTCTTCTTTTAGCCCCTCAATAAATCCTTCTCTGCAGTTATCCAAAGAACCATGCTCTGCGAATTGAGAAATACCAACTGTATATACTTTTGTATTATTTGCTTCTTCGTTCTTGGCTCCTTTACTTCCACACCCAACCAGGCTCATGGTCATAGCCATTCCTAATACTACTGTCATAATCTTCTTTTTCATCATTTACTTCTCCTTTTTCTACAATTTTGTTCACGGGGTTCATTTACGCCTGAAGTTCTTATATGACGTATACCTCTTGTGTAGAGTACATGTAATATTCTGCTTAAGCTTAATTACACAAGAAAGATTCTGACTTTCAGAATCTAGCACTGACGCGCTGTCACTTTAGTAACACATTCCTTTTGAAGCGTCATGTGCATCCTCCGGAAGTTTTTTTCATAGGACGTAAATTCCTATGAAACAAAAAAACCGCCCCAAGCATATAGCTTGAGACGGTAATAAAATACATTCTTATTATCGCGGTACCACTCAATTTGACTAATCGTCCACTTTAACACGTACTGACATACGCTCCTGATTGATAACGGGTTCGGTTCCCGACGACGCCTACTTTTTACATTTCAGGCCGCCCTCGAAAGTCCATTCAGAATTAAAATCCATACAGCAATCCCACCGCCTGCTGCTCTCTGTAATTTCTTCTAAGACCTACTCTTCTTTCTCATCGGTTTTGCATTTAATATATATTCATTTTAGATTCCATTATCCTATTTGTCAAGAACTTTTTATGGAATTAATTTTATTAATACATTAAAAAAGGGTTACGCATTGTCCGAATTTAAAATTCTGTGTAAAAATTCTTTTGTACGTTTTTCACTAGGATTGACAAAAATATCTTCTGCCGTTCCTTCTTCCGCAATGACTCCTTTATCCATAAAAATAACCCTGTCCGAAACATCTCTCGCAAATGCCATTTCATGTGTAACAATAACCATGGTGAGTCCCGTATGAGCTAAGTCTTTCATTGTTTTCAGTACTTCTCCAACCATTTCAGGATCTAAAGCCGATGTAGGCTCATCAAACAACATTACATCCGGATCCATTGACAATGCCCGGCCGATTGCAACTCGTTGTTTTTGTCCACCCGAAAGTTGTGAAGGTTTAGCATCAATAAATCTTTCCATTCCCACCTTACTTAAATTTTCCAGTGCCGTTTTTTTTGCTTCTTCACGTGATTTTTTTAATACTGTTACCTGTCCTGTCATACAATTTTCTAATACATTCATATTATTAAAAAGATTGAATTGTTGAAACACCATACCTAAATGTGTGCGGTATTTGGGAAGGTTATAATTTGGTTCCAGTACATTGTCACTTTTATAACAGATTTTTCCTCCATCAGGCTTTTCCAGTAAATTGATACACCGAAGTAATGTAGATTTACCAGATCCCGAAGATCCGATAATTGTAACCACCTCGCCTTTATGAACTGTCAGATCTATATCTTTCAATACCACATTTTGACCAAAACTCTTTTTTAAGTGTTCTATTTTAATGATTTCCGACATCTATCTTCTCCTCCTATTCTTCTTCAGCTGTAATTGGTGCATAATCTTTTGGACCATCTAGTTTCTTTTCTATTAACCGTAAAATTCTAGTTACGCTGAACGTTAAAACAAAATAGATCACACAAATGATAAAATAGGTCTGGAAAAACATATAGTTAGCACCGGCTGCGGATTTCCCCTGGAAGAATAATTCTGTTACAGAGATAATACTTAACACGGATGTATCTTTGATATTGATAACAAATTCATTTCCTGTAGCGGGTAAAATATTACGAAGCACCTGAGGAACCACTACTTTTCTCATCGTCTGACCATGAGTCATTCCAATCGCCTGTGCTGCTTCAAACTGACCTTTGTCCACAGCGTAAATACCTCCTCTGACAATCTCAGACATATAAGCACCGGTGTTAATAGATACAATAAACAAAGCTGCTGCAGTACGATTTAAATCAAATCCAAACAGCAGTGCTGTTCCATAATAGATAACAGCGGACTGTACGATCATGGGTGTCCCCCTGAATACCTCAATATATATATTGAGAAGCCAGCCGAATAATTTTTGAGAAGCTCTTTTACCCTTTTTTTCAGACAACGGTATGGTACGATAAACCCCCACAAGAAGACCAATAAAACCACCCAAAACAGTACCGGCTAACGCCAAAAACATTGTCATTCCTGTTCCACGCAGAAACAAGGAACCATTTTGTTTTAATATTTTCAAAATTGGACTTCCCGTGTCCTCTTCAGATGCTGGCTGATTTTTGATTGCCTGGTCCATGATTTCTTTTCGCTCATCATTTGAAATTTCTTTTAGTATTTCATTGACAGCAGCTACATCTGAATCACCTTTTCGCATACCAATTGCTACAGCAGTATCATCGGGGCTTGTCTGAAAACCATTTTCTTCAGAAAATTCAATCATTTTCAACTTTGGATTTACACTTTCTGCTGTAACACCTTCTGGTCTCTCACTTACATAACCATCAATTGTTCCCGACTCAAGCGCTACCCTCATTGCCGGAAAGTTATCCATTGCTTCTTGCATCTGCACATTGGGAATCTGATTTATTACCGTGTAATGAAAAGTGTTAAGCTGGGCAGTAATTTTTGCATCTGAAAAATCAGCAATACTTTTTGCATCTGCATATTCGCTATCTGTTCTGGTTACAATTACCAAATTAGACTCATAATAGACATCAGTAAAATCAATCTGTTTTTTTCGTTCCTCTGTTGGAGACATACCGGCAATAATTGCATCTATTTTGCCGGACTGCAGTGCCGGCGGAAGTCCATCCCATTCTGTTTTTACAATCACTAGTTTTCGGTCTAATTTATCTGCAATAATTTTTGCTATTTCAACATCATACCCCCCCGCATATGCTGAATCCCCCTGTATCTTAACGGCTCCATTTTCATCCGTATTCTGTGTCCAGTTAAATGGGGCATAACCTGCCTCCATTCCTACACGAAATTCTTTTTGCTCGGTCTCTTGGGCCTGTACCATCAAAGTAAATCCCGGTATACTTGCCAGCAGCGTAATCGCCAACAGCAGAATCGATACTCTCTTTTTCATCCTATTCTCCTTCTCAATAAACAAACAATTTGTTTTGGCGGGCGCAGATTTAAGAAGTCCTAACTCCCATTTTTCCAATAAAAAAACACTTTCTGGAAAACCCAAAAAGCGCCTACTTCTTCTTCCCCACCTCATTTGTAAAACATAGCGCAACTTAGTTTTTCGACTAAGACAGTCCATAAGCTATTTACTTATGTCCCAACCAGACCACAAAAGAGATGTGCTATGATTTCGGCGATGCTTCCTAGTTCTGCTTCAACATGTCTCTTCACTCCACAGGGTTAATAAGCCTCGCGACCTCTACCTCAATACATTGAGGCTATTCTATTTTCTATTAATATTATGGTTTATTTGGTTCCTTGTCAATAGGGTAACTTAAATTAAATTATTTATTTCACTTATTACAATTATTTTCACATATTTTATGTTTTTTTGTCAATAATGTCGATTTTTGTTGTATAATATTTTCAATAAATATACTAAAGTGGTTATAAGGAGAATAACATGAAGAAAATCGAGGTAAAAAAAGTACCTAAAATCACATTAGCAAATGGTGAATCCATTCCTGCTATTGGAATGGGTACATTTGGCAATGACAAATATGCGCCAAAAGATGTGTCAAATGCTGTTTACAACGCTATTGAAATAGGATACCGCTTTTTTGACGGTGCTGCTGCTTACGGAAATGAAAGTGACATAGGTAATGTATATGCAAAAGCTATTCGTAACAGTGTTGTTAAAAGGGAGGATCTATACATATTATCAAAACTGTGGAATAACATGCATGGAAAACAAGATGTACTTGTTGCTCTGACAAAAACGCTTAAAGATCTACAGCTTGATTATCTGGATTCATATTTGGTTCACTGGCCCTTTCCTAATTATCATGCTCCAGGTGCTGGCGTAGATGATCGTCATCCAAATTCACGCCCTTTCTTTATTGAAGAATTTATGGAGACCTGGGAACAAATGGAACGGCTGGTGGATATGGGACTTGTCCGCCATATAGGTGTCTCCAATATGACTGTACCAAAGCTTAAGGAAATGATCCCATTATGCAGAATTAAACCTCTCTTTAATGAAATAGAAATTCATCCCGCATTCCAGCAGTGGGATACCTTTGAGTACTGTCAAAACCAGGATATTACAGTAATTGCGTATTCTCCTCTTGGTTCTGCAGAGAGGCCCAAGCGAGATATGGAATCTACAGATACTGCGGTAATGGAAATGCCTGAACTTATGCAGATTGCAAGGAATCATCATGTACACCCTGCGTTGATCTGCCTAAAATGGGCCGTACAAAGAGGTCACATACCTGTGCCTTTTTCGGTCAGACAAGAAGAATACTTTAGTAATCTTGCTTCAGTTACGGAAGATCCTCTTACAGAATCGGAAATGGAAATCATTAAAGCAGCGGATAAAAATGATCGCCTGATTAAAGCAAAAGTGTTTTTGTGGCCGGGAGCAGAAAATTGGAAAAACATCTGGGATTTAAACGGTGAAATAGACAGAACCGGATGGACTAAATAACTTTAACCTTTTGGATTACAAAAAGTTCCCCTCCTGATCAGAAGGGGAACTTTATTTATATATGACTTATTTGTTTACATTAAAAGCACTTAACCCCGGAAAAACTGCTGATTCACCTAGTTCTTCTTCAATACGTAGAAGCTGATTATACTTTGCCACACGTTCACTTCGGCTCGGAGCGCCAGTTTTAATCTGGCAAGTATTAAGTGCCACAGCAAGATCTGCTATAGTAGTATCCTCCGTTTCGCCTGACCGATGAGAAGAAATAGCCGTGTATCCAGCCTTATGAGCCATTTTGATAGCCTCCAGCGTTTCTGAAACAGAACCAATCTGATTTAACTTGATAAGAATTGAATTACCGCAGCCAAGATCTATTCCTTTTGCAAGACGTTCAGTGTTTGTTACAAAAAGATCGTCCCCGACCAGCTGTACCTTATCACCCAGCTCTTTGGTCATGAACTTCCAGCCTTCCCAGTCTTCCTCATCCAAACCATCTTCAATAGAAATGATCGGATATTTCTCACATAACGTTTTCCAGTGAGCTACCAACTCTTCTGATGTATATTTTTTCCCGGACTTTGGAAGAACATATTCGCCTTTTTTACTTCCTTTCCATTCACTAGAAGCGGCATCCATTGCCAGGACAAAATCTTTTCCCGGTTCAAATCCAGCTTTTGTAACTGCCTCCAAGATGCACTCAATTGCAGCTTCATCACTATCCAGATCTGGAGCAAACCCACCTTCGTCGCCTACAGAGGTAACCAGGTTTTTTTCCTTTAGCAGAGCCTGGAGTGCATGAAAAACTTCCGTACACCACTGTAAGCCTTCTTTAAAGCTTTTGGCACCAGCCGGCATAATCATAAACTCCTGCACATCAACCGTGTTCGTTGCATGCGCACCACCATTTAAAATATTCATCATCGGCAAAGGAAGTCTGTTTCCGTTTACTCCACCAAGAAAACGATACAGCGGCACCTCAAGAGCTGCTGCTGCTGCATTTGCACTGGCAATGGATACAGCAAGTATTGCATTGGCTCCAAGTTTAGATTTATCTTTTGTGCCATCCGCTTTAATCATAGCATTATCTATTGCATAGGTATCACCTGCGTTCAGCCCTTTCAGCAAACTACCAATGATCGTATTGATATTATCAACTGCCTTAGATACACCTTTCCCTCCAAAACGTGATTTATCTCCATCTCTTAATTCCAACGCCTCAAATTCTCCAGTAGATGCACCACTGGGTGCCGTACCTCTGCCCATTGTTCCGTCCGCCAGATATACTTCAGCCTCTACGGTAGGATTTCCTCTAGAATCAATAATCTCTCTTCCAACAACTTTCTCAATCTCTAAATATTTCATAATGTTGTCCTTTCTTGGGAATCCCTTCTACCTTTATTCACGCAGGCAGAAGGAGTTTTCCAATGATTTATTCACGCGTTAGTTAGCCCTAACTAACTACATATATAATAACAGATTATGGATAAAATGACAAGCCTTTTGAATATGTTTTAACAAATAATCATAAATTGTTTTTATACACTATATCACTGCTTATAATTCTATCTGACTTTTCATCCAGGAGACAAATTGCTGTACATCCTGCTCTTTGGTTTCTTTTTCAAACGCTTCGGTTTCCTGATTGACCAGTTGCTTATCTTCTGTGGACAACATTCGCTCAGCAAAAGAAAAAACCACTGAATCCTCTTTTTCAATATGCCTTTTTAACAAATCGGCATATCCTGTTGCATGCGTAATAATACTTAACTTTTCTATTGTAGAAGGTTGGATAAGATAGCGTTCTAAGGCGGACTCCAGTTCCGTTATATGATATCTTCCAAGATCATGTTCTACGAGCATACCATGCTGGATAAGTTTTTCTGCTACAGTTCCCAGCTTTTCCTGCATGACGCGAAATAATATTTTTTCTTCTTTCCCATGGTGATGTTTGTCTGCATAGTTCCTTGCAAAAGCAACACCTTCCTGGAACACCTCAATCTCAGGCTCATTTCCATCAATTATTCTGCAGCATAAATCAACAAGAAGCTGAGTGAACCTTGTAATATTTTTGTGCTCATCGATCAAAATATCTATGCCGTACATTTACCCCTCCATTCTCAGTTCATACTGCTGTATCCCTATTGTTGTGAAGGTAATCCCGCTATTTTCCAAAACTCCTGCAATAAACTGTTCTCTTATTTTATAGAACTCGTCAATATTTCCATGTTGCTCTGACCAATAAATTTCATGAATATCCACAGTCTGTATCCATACAAGTTTTTCTTCTGTTTCAATTTCTATTTTATTCACACGGTCACATGGCATACCATTCAACAACAAATTATCCAGATAAACATATGCTTCTTTTACAGATTCTCCTGCCGGTAAAGAGTATTGTTTTCCAACCTGAAATGCAATATTCCAAATCTCTGATATTTTTTTAGGATACTTTTCTGCCAATGCAGAAACCAAAAATGCTAATCTGTTTTCAACTAGAGAAACTCTCTGCTGCAGCCAGCCATGTATGTTTTTATCATCAACAATATCTTTTAAGTCCCCCTCCTCCAGACGACCAAATTTATTGTCCATTTGTTTCACTATATCATCTGTGTTTTTTTCTTGTTTTATCATTAACAGAATTTCATCTACTAATTTGTTTTGTATTTTAATTTTTTGATACACCCAATTGTGTATCTCTCCTAAAAATGCGCTCATTTCTTTTCTCCCTGATTTAAATATTACGGAAATACAACGGTCAGCATCATCTTGAAATCTTCTGCTGCATAAACTGCATGGGGCTTTTTAGCCGGCATGATAAGACTCTCGCCTTGTTCCAGTAAATAATCTGTACCATCAACGGTAAATCTTCCTGTCCCCTCCAAAACCGAGACAAACGCATCACCGTTTGAATCATGAGTACCTATTTCTTCGCCTTTTGAAAAGGCGAACAACGTAATACTTAGAGCATCATTTTGCACAAGTGTTTTGCTGATTACCTGACCTTCATGTATACTGACAAGCTCCGACAGTCTTATTTTTTCTTCATATGCTATGTTTTTTAAATATTGACTCATAATTCATACCTCCACTTATAAATAATGTTTTTGTGCTACAAGTTGATTATAGCATGGTAGTAGTCTTAAACTTGTTGTATAAACAACGTATTTATCATATATTTTCCCTAACATTATTTTTTCTTACTATTTTCTATTCACAAGAAAGAATCACGCCTGCGGCATCTTGCAAATAAGCAACATTCTTCTCTACGCCGCAGTGCGATCCCCTGGAGGAGTTTAATTTCATAGGACGTAATTTCCTATCAAATTAAAAAGGACTGTTTCCATATCATTTCCGATAGTTGAAACAGTCCTGTATATTATTATCCAAGAATCTGCTTCAAATCTTCTTCAGGTGTATGAATTGGAGCAATTCTATAGTTCTCAACCAGAATATTTAAAACATTTGGAGAGACAAATGCGGGAAGTGTAGGTCCCAGGCGGATGTCCTTTATTCCTAAATATAAAAGGGTCAGGAGAATGCAAACTGCTTTCTGTTCATACCAAGATAGAATAAACGACAGAGGAAGTTCATTGACTCCACACTGAAATGCGTCTGCCAATGCAAGGGCAACCTGTATTGCGCTATAGGCATCATTACACTGCCCCATGTCCAGAATTCTGGGAACTCCTTCTATTTGTCCCAGATCCAAATCATTTAAACGAAATTTACCACAGGCTAAAGTCAGTATAATTGAATCCATTGGTGTCTGTTTTGCAAATTCTGTATAATAGCTTCTGCCGGGTGCGGCACCATCACATCCTCCGATCAAAAAGAAACGGCTGATTTTCCCTTTTTTTACAAGATCAACTATCTTTCCTGCATTCTTTAGCACTGCATCATGTCCAAAACCTGTCATTACAGTAGCACCACCATTTATTCCAGTCATTGGATAGTCTTCTTCGTAACCTTTACATGCAATCGCTTTTTCTATTACAGGAGTAAAATCCTTATCTTCACCAATGTGCACAAGTTCCGGATAGGATACAACAGATGTGGTAAATACCCTGTCACAATAACTTTGTCTTACCGGCATCAAACAGTTCGTTGTAAACAATATAGGAGCAGGAATATTATGAAATTCCGTTTGTTGACTCTGCCATGCCGTACCGAAATTCCCCTTCAAATGATCATATTTTTTCAGCTCAGGATACCCATGTGCCGGAAGCATTTCTCCATGTGTGTAAATATTAACGCCCTTACCCTCTGTTTGTTCCAGAAGCAATTTTATATCATGTAAATCATGCCCGCTGACTACGATGAAAGGACCTTTTTCTATGGTAAGCGGAACAATGGTAGGAACAGGATTTCCATAACTTTGTGTGTTTGCTTCATCCAGCATCTGCATACATTTAAAATTAATTTCTCCTGTTTTAAGCACCAGCTCCAGCAAATGCTCTAAATCATAATCTTCACCGATTGCATATAATCCTGCGTAAAAAAACTGAGTCACCTCCGAATCAGTATAACCTAGTGCAAAGGCGTGATATGCATACGCAGCCATCCCACGCAGACCGAATAGGATAAGAGATTTTAATGAGCGGATATCCTCATCCGCCTCCCAGATATTTTGCATCTGGTAATCTTCTGCATTCTCGCATATTTCAATTTTTTCTGCATTAATCTGCTCTATCAATGCTTTAATGGTATCGTTATAAAAGTTTACATTGGTAACGGTAGTAAATAATCCTTTTATCACAAGTTCATCTGATCTACTAGTAGATTCGCCTTGCTTTACTGCTCTTGACAGTCCGATCATAGCACCCGTCAGTTCATCCTGAAAATTGGCCGTATCCGACTTTTTTCCACAAACACCTGCTCTGCCCTCACAACCTGTATTGTGGGCAGTCTGCTGGCACTGAAAACAAAACATTTCCTGCATTCCAAATAGTCTCCTTAATTGTTATTCTTTTAGTTTAAAACTCAAGTCATACTATTCCCAAAATTTGTATTTTTATACATGTAAAATCAGTTGTCCTAACAATCTATTTGGAGTTAAATGGAAAATCACTTTTGCTTATATAATTTTATTATTTCTACATTACCATCCAATTCCCTCTCCCCTGCAAAAAAACCACATTTTTCTGTATAAAATTGAATATTTGCTATTTTATCAGCAGGTGTAACTAACATTATTTTTTTCCAATCAGTACAGACGGATAACATATATTGAAAAGCTTGTGTGCCTAAGCTCTTTCCCTGATAAGAGGGAATAATACAAAGACAACTAAGATAATAAAATCCACTGCCTTTATGTTCAAAAGATATTACTCCTACAGAAGTATCATTACACATCACAATGTACTTTGTGAAATATAAAAAAGATGATTCCATTTTTTCTTTTGACATTCCATACCCAGGGCATTCCCCATATTTGACATAGTCATCAAAAAAGGCGGCATTATAAATATCAAGTAATAACTCTGCATCCTCTTTAACAGCCTTCCTGAATTTCAATGGCATTTATTTTCTCCCTCTATACTGTTTTATTAAATGATTTGTTTTAAACTCAGAAACGAACAGCCCAGCTAATGTCAAAATAATACCAAGTCCGGCGATTTTCGTAATGGTTTCATGAAGTACTATTACAGAGGTGGCTACTGTAATCACTGGAACCATATAAATATAAATACTTGTTTTTACTGCTCCCAAAACTTTTACTGCTGTATTCCATGTTACAAAGCACAAGGCAGATGCACCAAATCCCAGAAATAATATATTGAACAGGTTGACAGGCTGCATCATTTTACTGATATCTGGTTTAAAACCAAAGACAAATAATGCAGGAAGCATACATATTAGTCCGTAAAAAAATATTTTTCGTGTAGACAGTATGATATTATAATGAAGATTACTGATTTTTTTTGTAAGAATAGAATAAACTGCCCACACTACAGAAGCCAAAACTGCTAGAATATCACCGGTTGCATTTAATTGCAAGTTTTTTTGTCCACTATAACTGATGAAAGAAATACCGATTACAGCAACCACAAAACCGATAAAAAACTGGACACTTAATTTTTCTCCTTCTAAAAACAAGTGTGCTAAAATAGCCGTAAAAAATGGTGCTATAGAAATAATAACGCCTATATTAGAGGCTAGGGTGTATGTCAGCGCGATGTTTTCAAGCAGATAATATAGGGTAACACCACACACACCAGCTGCGATAAAATACAACTCATGCTTTTTTTCTTTAACGTTTAATCTATGTGGGTTCACAATAAACAATATACCAAAACCAAGTATAAATCTTAGAAATAATATTTCTAACGGAGAAATAGTATCTAACAGTATTTTCGTAGATATAAAAGTTGTACCCCAAATAAAAATTGTAACAAAAGCCAACAAATGTCCTGCACGTTCTTTCTTCATAACTATAAATTCCTCTCTAACCCTTATCATTAGTATCCTTGAAAATTTTCATATACTGTTTCGGTGTAAGCCCAATAAACCGCTTAAAGTAATTAGAAAAATGGCTCTGATCAGAAAACCCAGTACGCAAAGCTGTATCTATTGGCAGAACACCTTCTTCAAGCAACTTTTTCGCCCTGTCTATTCGTATAGTTTCCAAGTAACAGTAAGGGGAGATTCCCTTTTCTTTTGTAAATGTGCGCAGTAGATAATATTTGCTCAACCCGGTCAGCCTGCTGAGATCATCCAGTGTAATGTTTTGCATATAATGATTATCCATATAATTGCAGATCATCTCGGCTTTTGTGCTTTGTACTGTATGCTCAGGGGCTATTGATTCCTTTATATATTCTTCAATGAGCTGCTCCAAAAGGAAGTAGAACATTTCTTCTTTTTTAAAGTCCTGCTCTTCCTCCAGTAATACTTGATGTAATTCTCTAAGTACGGAAACCAACTCACTTTGAACTACCACCTGAGGTGTAAAATAGGGCAAATATCTATTACCAGTTATTTCGAACACTGCTTTACACATGGTTTCCGATTGAATATTAATGCACCGATAATCCAGTGCATTTCCATCAACCTGTTCACATGCATGATTATCATGTGGATTAAACAGCAATAAATCTCCTGGTTCTATTGTATATTCTTTATTTTTGCAAGATAAGAGCCTCTTACCATTTTCAATAAACCCAATAACATAGTAATTATGAAAATGATTAGGAAACTTCTGCATAATTCCTTGAAAATGATACGCTTCTATTTTTAATTGAGTATCATATTTTATCATCCTAATTTCTTGTTTCATGTACTTTTCCTCCTGCTTAAATCAGCTGATCCTTAGTTTACCACAGGCATCAATTACATTCTTGTATAATATTGCTCTTATGTCAGATTCACCTCATGGCCAACTCCTTCCATTTTAGTCCAAGTTCTGGTGGTGTATACGCTTTCATTTTCTTTAACAACTCTGCGGGATCAGTATCGACAAGAAGTAATTCTGCGTTAGATTTATTCATAAACCCTTCCCGAATAGCACTATCTATCATTTTAATGAGCGGATCAAAGAAGTGGGCAACATTTAAAACAGCCACTGGCTTGCTATGAATTTTCAACTGTGCCCAACTTAATGCTTCTAATAACTCTTCATATGTACCTACACCACCCGGCAAAGCGATAAATCCATCCGCCAAATCTGCCATTTTCTTCTTTCTTTCATGCATGTCTGATACTTCGATAAACTGTGTAAGATTTTCATTCGCAATCGCTTTTGGAAATAGTCCTTTTGGCATTACACCGATGACTTTCCCATTATGATTAAATACCTGATTGGATACCTCCCCCATTAACCCAACCTTGGAGCCTCCATAAATCAATTCAATTTCATTTTGTGCCAGTAATTTGCCAAGTTGAAGCGCTGCTTTTTTATATTCTGGGTCATTACCAAAATTGGACCCTGAATAAACACATATACTTTTCATTATATATCCTCCTATAAAATTAAAATTTTTGAATTAGTATAACACTAAAAATTAGTAAAACAACACCAAGTATCCTTAGCGGATTGATGAGGTGTACTTCATTTCCAAGAAAACCAAAGTGATCAAATATAACGGATAAAATAATCTGTCCACAAATAACCAGACTGAACATATTGGTAAACCCTATTTTAGGTGAAACAAAAATGGTAATAAAAATATAAAAAGCTCCTAAAATTCCACCAGTGAGCATCCACCACCTTATCTCTCTAAACATATTTGCCGGAAACGAATATGAACCGCTCAAAAGCATATATAACAACACCAGACCAAGACCAATTGTACCCACCAAAAAGCTGATAAATGAGGATACCACAGGGCTGCCTGCCTTTGTACGAAGGGAACCATTTACACCTACTTGTAAAGCTAATGCCATACCGGCTGTTAACGCAAAAAAATAATAACCCATAACTACTATCTGCCTCCTTTACAACATCCATTGACATGAATGCATACGTTTATTATAATATAAAAATGATATAAGTAAAATATCAAAATAATATATGAGGTATATTAAATAATTATATGAAGATTAATCTTGAACTCTACCGTATTTTTTATATCACCGCAACTCTGGGAAGTTTTTCAAAAGCTGCAAAGGAACTCTACACATCTCAGCCGGCTATCAGTCAGTCCATTAAGCAGTTGGAAAGTCAGCTGGGTGGCGATTTATTCTATCGAAATCCCAGAGGTGTTTCCCTTACTTGCGAAGGTAAAGTGTTATATCGATATATTGAAAAGGGCTATAACCTGATACAGGAAGGTGAACATAAATATGCTGAACTAAGACAAATGTCCTTTGGACAATTACGTCTAGCCGTATGCGGTGCTGTTTGTAAACATGATTTGCTAGACTACATCACTGCGTATAATCACAATTATCCCGGCATTTTTTTATCCATTATTGACGAATCAAGCGATAACATCACTAAACTTTTAGATCAGGGAAAAATCGACATAGGCATCATTAATCCACATAACGTTCATACGGATAACCTGATTACCATTAAAACATTGAGGGTTCAGGATTGTTTTGTCGTTGGTTCGAAATATAACTATTTAAGTAAGAATGTAATTTCACTTCATACCTTAGCTCAAAACTCCCCATTAATTATGCTGCAAAAAGGCGGCAGTACAAGGATATATATGGATGAATATTTTCAATCACTTGGTATTCAATTAAAGCCACAAATTGAACTAAGTCATTTAGACCTGATAGTGGAATTTGCTGTTAGAGGATTGGGCGTTGCCTGCGTTATGGAAAATCATGTTCAGACAGAGTTAAAAAACAATATCTTATTTAAACTTGATATTAAGGAAAAAATTCCCTATCGTACACTGGATATTGTCATAAAAAAAGACATGCCGATTTCAACTGCGGCCAGTCATTTTATCTCTTTGATCAGTAATAACCCATCCATGCAAAAGACACAGGAATAGCTTATCCCTGTGTCTTTGTACATTTTCAACGCCTTATAGTAATCATTATACTTTTCATATTAATTATAGTTGCTATTCACTCCAACGCATAGTCGTAAATCCTGTGTTCAACATAGAATCAAATAAAACTGTACCTCCTGCGGTACTGAACATGGCCATACTCAGGGTCGTTCCGGCAGTAAGAGTTACAATAGAACTAATGGTAATGCTTTCTATATCTGGGGTAAGAATGGTATCCACAACTAATGATGCTTCACTAAACATTCTATCTATTTGAATCCCAACAGTTAAATCCATATTATCTGCAGATGTTCTTGCCAAAATCATAAATTCTATATAATAATCACCGGTAATATCAATTTGTAAAACATCGTTTTCAACTAATACATTGCTGTTCGCCATATAATTAGTAAGTGATATCTGTACAATTTCACCAGATGTTATGGTTACAGATTGTAAGGTATCATTAAATAAACCACCATAAGCAATAATTGAAGCTGGACCTGTCGGTCCGACAACACCTGGATTTCCTTGAGGACCGGTGGATCCTATAATGCCTGGTTCACCTGGGAGACCATTCACTCCTGCAATGCCCGGTTCTCCCTGGGGACCTGTTGGCCCTGTGAGACCTGTTGAGCCTGTGGAACCTGTTGGGCCTGTGAGACCTGTTGGGCCTGTGGAACCTGTTGGTCCTGTAAAACCTATACTCCCCGGAATTCCTTGCTCTCCCTGCGGGCCTATAGGACCTATACTCCCCGGAATTCCTTGCTCTCCCTGTGGGCCTGTAGGACCTGTATTCCCTGAGATTCCTTGCTCACCCTGTGGACCTACTGAACCTTGAGGACCGGAAGGTCCCGCCAGACCCGTAGCTCCACTTGGGCCTGTGGGGCCTGTTGCACCAGTTGGGCCGATTGGACCAGTATTCCCCGAAGGACCTGCAGGACAATGAGAAGAACAAGGTCCACAAATAGAGCCGCAGCAACATGAATTATTATTTAGACTAGGAGTACAGCAACAATTTTGATTATTATTTATATTCACGGTTATAGCTCCTTATATTTTATATTTAGGTTAATAAGGTCTTACTAGTTTTACTAAAAACGCTGCGGTCATTGACGATGAAAGAAGGTATCCCGCATTTATATACGTAAATTCAGAATCTTCTACAGTAATCAAAATCACCTCCGAGAGCCCCGTATTTTGTACCGGATTGCTGTTGATTTCTTCATTACCACCAACATTAGGAACCGTCAGCCCTTCCCTTCCTAATGCAAAGCGAGGAAATGCAATAAAATAACTGCCATCAGTTAAACCACCGAATTCATAATATCCAGGATGACCACTGTTTGGGTTTATTTGCGTGACGGTAGTTGCAATGATAATTTCATTCTGATCCATGAGGGTTATTGTTATACCGTCGATAAATGGTTCTCCAGAGTCAATCAGACCATTAGCGTTTTCATCAATCCAGACATATCCACTAATCATTCCAACTGAAGGTTCATCACTGACATAGCCGGCATCAATATTATCAAGAATATCTCCGTCTTCGACAGCAAAAGGATTGGACATACCCGTTTCTGGATTTGCCACACTATTATTTCCACTCCCTTGATAAGGAATTGTCAGCGCTAAACCGCTTTCCAATTGAATAGGAAAGTTTGCGGTATAGGTGCTGGGCCATACGCCTTCAAAAATGTAGTATCCCGGCTCGCCAGTAATTGGGTGGTCTGTTGTAACTGTTTCGTACACTACTTCACCATCTTCCGTAAAAAGCTGCACTGTCACATCATTAATTCCAGGTTCTCCTGGATCTTGAATTCCGTTAGCATTTAAATCTTCCCAAACAAAATCACCTACAGAAGTATTGAACTCCCGAAAGGTAAGTTGTGCATAAGCGGGTGGTGAAAATGCCGGCAGATACTGAGTAATATTTCCCAATTCATCCCTTGCACTGGCAATATAGCTTACACTATTAAACGCTAAGGTCAAATCCACAGCATCATCAGGTGCGAGCATCGTCAATATAATTTCTGCCGATTCGCCTGGTGCAAATACAGTATCCCCGAACTCAAATTTTAACGCTTTGACAAGATGCAGATCTGCGGGTGGAATAGTTGACCAGTCATCCATACCACCCGTTCCAATAGGATCCATTGACGGTGTGAGGGATGCAGAGTAAAATATGGTAACATAAGATGGAATATTGGGTATTCCCTCCAAAAGAGGTGCCCATTGAGAGCCCAGACCATCCCCTGCATACGGGAAAATATCGATAATATAAACATACAACATATCGTCTGAGCTATCATTTCTAACAAAAAATCTATATTGAAATAATTCACCACGTGTTACTTGGGTATTATTGTTTCCTTCTGTATCTTGATTACTAAAACTATTACTTATCTTTAACACATTTACAGAATTAGAAGAACTGACAATGATTTCTGCTGACTGATAAGGCACTAACTCAGAAGTATCTCCATTTTGATCAAAATCATAGATATCGGGTGCAGTACCTTCAAGGGGAAACATGCCAATATTAGAATCTGCTGATTGGGCCGGATTAATTACATAATATGCTTCGATAGAATACTGCCCAAGGGATGCTGTAGGAGAAACCATAATCGTCATCTCCGACTCAGTTGAAACAGATTCCAACGGAAGCACTGTATTGGAACGGGGGAAATGTATCAGTGTCTTCCCAGTGCTATTCCAGTTATTTGTAACATTTGCTGTTTCTGTACTAGAAATATAATCAACTGACTCCGGCAATATTATATACAAATCCGTACCATAAACTGCAACTGAGGTGTCTGAAGTAAAAAAGGTTTCAATATCTATTATGACCGCTTCACCTAAATTCAAAATCGGCTCCCTTACATTAAAGCTCTGGATACCCCAGTGAATCTCTTCATCGTAATCAAAAACTACAATTGCCTCAACATTTTCTTCAAGAACAGTACCGCCAGGCAGTGTAACTTGCCCTGTAGCAAAGTTCCGAATATTCTTTATACGCTTTCCACCGATTTCACGCTGCCGCAGTACAAGAAATGTGGCGATAGTTAAGGCAAAGTTGTTTGGTGTGTTCATACCAGTTGCGGTAATGCGCCATTGATCAATATACTCGGACGGACTAGAAGGTGGGAAAGTCTGGGCCTGACTGGAAGGAAAAGTTATTCCTGGGTATGCTACTAAATTAGAATCTAGATTTGTATTATATTCAAAAAAACCCTCAGGTGCATTACCAAATAGATGATCCCAGTACGAATCCTCGCCTGTAAGGATCTGCGTTGTATCATCCTCAAAGGTAAACATAATCTGCGTCTCTGTTATCACAAATGTTTCCGGAATCATGTTTGAACCCGTCATGCGCACTATATAACGAAATTCCAATTCACCATTATTATAATAGAGGCCATTACCAGGAAACGGATCATTCTGCTGACGGTACTTCACCGTAATAAAATTACCGATAATTTGATTGGGAATCGGAAGAATTTCATGGGTCACACTTGATGTGACAGTTAAATCCACACCACCAACTAGTGTAATATTAACATCCCACTGATTTGTAATCTCTCCGACTGCCTCAAGTCCGCCAATTGCGTCAATTTGCTCCTTGGGGTATCTAACACCAAAGCTTGCACCAAGGGGGGGCGGGGTGTTTGCCCAGGTAATTTGATTGCCCACCACCGTATAAGTCCGTGGGGATGCATATAAAACTTCAGGTGTGACGCCCGGTATAGATGGCAGGGTGTCAACCATCTGTGTAGTTACTGTTCTCCACGACCCAATACTCTTCATCTCTTCATCAGTAACCGTTTGTCTTAATCTGTATGTTACCAGATAAGCATCCTCTTCTGTTGTCCAGACATCGCCATTGAGCACAACCAGTTTTTCACATTGATATCTGTTTTCCGCTAAAACTTCCCAATTGGGGCCATTTTTTAATTCAGAAAAAGGTTCTGACTGGCTGGTTACCGTATTAAGGAAATTACCAGATAAGGAAATAGTCGAAGGAATCAGTTCACTATTGGGTCCCCCTGGAGCTCGACTCTGCACAGAGAACTCAATATACCCTGATTGTCCTGCCGGTATCCCGGATCCAAAATTGACAGTTAAAATGTTCTGCAATCCAGCCTGACTCGTTACGTAGCTAGCCCCAGCAGGCAATACAACACTAATATAATTATTAATATTGTCATAGGTATCATCCAATGTAATCACCATAATAATATTATTAAAAACGCCTACATCCGTAGAGCTCAAGGAATAAAATGCACGATAATTCGCTGTTTCTCCTGTTAGACGCTGAAATACACCTGTATCTGTCCAAGTGTTTTCTCCATTCACAATTTCCGCCTCTAGCCTGAAATCAACTGAAAGCATATAATCCACCTCTTCATTATTAATTTCATAACATACGATTTCAGCTCTAAATGTAGCAGCAACGATCCACCGAATGTTTTCAGGTGCAAGTAACGCATATATTCATTCTTATCTTTTTTTAATGATCATGAATATGCTTAAAATCGCAATACCTGTTAGCAATAGTATATGCGGTTAAGCATATCCCTGTGATAAGCTGTTATAGAGTGCTATCATTGTACTTTTATCTTTATTTTTCCACAAAACTGCCGATAGACATGTGGGGTATATTAACGTATACTACTATTTTTCTTACCATAAGGAGGAAGCTGCCACATGATATTAAAAAAAGGTCAGAAACCCGCAACTCTTCAAAAGTCCAAAATCTCTCAGAAAAGTATAAGAACAGACTTTGTAAAAGTTGTTGCTGTTTTATTTACAATAGCAATTGCTGCTCTTACTGCTCTTGCCATTTATTTTATTCAGCAGTCAACAACTCAGTCTTTAGAAAAAAGTATGAGGGAAACAAGTGATTTGGTTGCAGAGAAAATCACTATACAGATAAAAGAATTTGGTACAATTGCAGAAACCATTGGTGACTACTATGTACAATCTGCTGATGGAAAAGATAATAAAGACTATTTATCTAAAGTGTCTCAAAGAGAAGGATACGATCAAATTGATATCATAAGCACAGCAGATCAGAAATCTGTATTATCAGGTAACAAGTATGACTCTGATTCCACAGGTGTAGAACTAACAGGAAATGCAGCTACTTTAAGTGAACCAATTGTGGATGGAGAAAATGTATTTTTTCAATATACTTATCCTTATAAACAATATATAATTACAATTTCCATTCCCTACTCCTTTTTCGAGGAAATAATTCAATCTGTTCAGGTAGGAACAACGGGAAGCACATATATTCTGGACAAAACCGGCACTAAAGTGATTCATAATGATAAAACTCTGGTTATTGGGCGCCAGAACAACCTTGAAGATGTAAAGAAAGATCCGAAACTTTATAAAGAAGTGGCAGAACTGGAAACAAACATGACAAACGGTAAATCAGGATTTGGTTTTTATACTTGGAAAGGTGATAAAAAGTTTGGCTCTTATGCACCAATTGAAGGGACCCAGGGCTGGTCAGTTAACGTAACTGCATTAGAATCAGAGTTTATGTCAAAACTTCAGGTTTCCTTGATTTTTATGATAAGCACTGGGCTTATTATCCTTGCTGTTGCAATAGCTGCTGTATGGAGAACTTCGGGAAACATTGTTAAACCTATCAGAACTATGTTAAAAGCTGTGGATAGAGTTTACGAAGGGGACTTAAGTATTGAGTTTGACATTTCCAGAAGAGATGAAGTGGGACTGATGTCGGAGAAATTGAATGGTATGGTAGCCACCTATCGCACAATAATCGAGGATATTTCAACTGTGCTTGAAGCACTTGCGCATCAGGACCTGACTGTATCAACACAGGCTGATTACCCTGGTGATTTTAAAAAATTAAAAACATCTTTAGCAACAATTGTTAATGTGTTGAATGAAACATTTAGTCAATTTTCCGAGGCATCTTCTCAGGTCAAGGCCGGAGCAGAACAAGTATCTTCTGGTGCCCAGGCTTTGGCACAAGGTGCTTCTGAGCAAGCGAGTACCATAGAAGAACTGTCTGCCACTATGGAAAGTGTATCCACACAAATCAACGCTACCGCTCAGGATGCAAATAATAGTGATGTTAAGATGGAACATGTTGAGACCGAATTGAAGGAATGTAATACTAAAATGCAGGAAATGGTTGCAGCCATGAAAGAAATAAATGACACATCAAGTGAAATCAGTGCAATAATTAAAACGATTGAAGATATAGCATTTCAGACCAATATTCTGGCTTTAAATGCAGCTGTTGAGGCAGCAAGGGCGGGCGAAAACGGTAAAGGCTTTGTCGTTGTGGCAGATGAAGTAAGAAATTTAGCAGGAAAAAGTGCTGATGCAGCACAGAATACTACCCTTTTAATTCAGCGTTCTATAGGTGCTGTGCAAAAAGGGAGTTCACTAGCTGATGAGACTGCTTCATCTTTGGATAAAACGGTTACTCTAGCTGATGATGTTTCAGAACTGATGAAACGTATATCATCCTCTTCTGGAGAACAAGCCGCTTCTGTTAATCAAATTAATGAGGGAATTGAACAGGTTTCCTCGGTAGTTCAGAACAATTCAGCTACCTCAGAGGAAAGCGCGGCAGCAAGTGAGGAATTACTTGCACAGGCTGATTCACTTCAAAATAGAGTAAACAGTTTTCATTTAAAATAGCAGTTTAACAATGTTGTAAATTAAGAACGATCTAACTTTGACATAGAGCATAATTTGCACAAAGCCCCCATGGTCAGTATCATGGGGCTTTTTAATAGATAATTTCAACTCCTACCTCAATTAAAAGTAATCCTATTCCCTCCGGCACTTTTTAACTGGTACATATTCTTGTCGGCCAGCTTAAATAAGTCTCTTTGTGTCATGCCAACTTGCCTCATTCTTCTGAATGTTTGAAAGAGAAGGCTGCAATACCCCATTAACCCCAATACGCATATCATGCTTGAGACCACGGATAAAAAGTGCAAGGTCTTCGTGTGCAGTATTGGTTTTTATATATAGCCGAAAGGTGTAATCATCGTAAATATGAGTAAACGTGCAAAAAGGCAATAAAAGCATAATTAGGTGAGAAAAGCGCCTCTTTATCATATGTTTCAAGATAAAGATTGGGAAAGAGCTCCCATTCACCATCTAAAGCAACCGGCATAGCTCCATCTAAATCTAAACCAGTCAAGTCAATATGTCCATTTGTAGACATAGTCTTATTTTCGTTTATTGTTTGAATCGCTGTTAAGATAGGAAATGCAAGCATTAATGAGACAATCGTAACAATCATGCATAAAGAAAATATTTTGAATGCCTGTATTAATAAAGCATTTAATGTAATCATACCACCCAATCCTTCTGAATGTAAAAACTCTACTTTCATAGAGATTTAACTTTAAACTCCAAGCTAAATTTTAACATAAATTTTATCTAATTACCTAACCTTAACATACTTTAAGTTGCGAGAATTATTATTCTTATTTGAAAAAAGATTTAATAAAAATGACACTTATATCTATGCGTAGGAGGAAATTGGGATGAAGGAAAAAATGGTGACAAATCCTATATTTATAAGGTCTGTTAAAAATGTTATGATTCCGCTCTGGAAATTTGAAGATACATTTCCATTAAGTATCCTGTTAAGCTCAAATCCATTTAATATATATAAGTACATAAAATGGTGGTTGCGCCTTATGGTACAAAGCATTAACAGGATGCATATAGTGTAAAACCAGAAAATTGATGTGTATTGTATCTGTTTTATTATATTATGTTTTGATCGTGAGGGAAAAATATGGCAACTAATTCTTTTAATAACTATCGGTGCAATCGTTGTAATGCTAACTACGGCTGTTGTTGTAATGCGGGCTTTTATTGCTGCTGTGGAATCCCGGGCCTTGCTGGTCCGCGAGGACCCCAAGGGTTGCCGGGAGCTACCGGTCCTATTGGTCCCCAGGGGCCACAGGTCAATACCGGGCCTCCTGGAACCCTTACTCCCGGAGACTTTTTATTCAACGTAATTGGTCCTTCTTGAACAGCCACATTGGGCTACGGTGATAATCTTATTTTTGAATCCACCACACTGGATATCACCGTTTCAGAAGGCTCTGCAATTGTAACAATTGAAGACACAAATCTCACCGGTCCGACTGGCCCTACTGGTCCTGAAGGTGCCACTGGACCAACTGGCGTCACTGGCTCTGAAGGTACCACCGGGCCAACCGGCGTTACTGGCTCTGAAGGGGCAACCGGTCCAACTGGTGCCACCGGACCAACTGGCGTTACCGGTTCTGAAGGTGCCACCGGACCACAAGGTGATACTGGTCCCACCGGCGTTACTGGACCAGAAGGACCTACAGGCCCAAATGCCAGTCTTGTTATTCCATTTGCAACAGGCTATGTAAGTGCCACACCTGCTACAAACGCAAGTGGAGTTTCCTCAGCAATATCTTTAACCGGTTTTGGAGAAAGTGCAACAACATTGGCTTTGACAACACCAACTACTTTTTCCATTAATACAGCAGATGGTTATTATACTTTTACAATGCCTATCGAGGGCACACTAACATCGATTTATGCAAATTTTTCAACAGTTGCAGGATTTACGCCAAGCAGCAATATAACACTTTATGTAGCAATTGCAACAGCTCCTTCAAATAGTATGGACTACACTATTGTAAGTGGTTCTATTACACCGGCCTCACAACCCTATGCATTGGGAACTGCATACCCCATCTATACACCTAGAGCTGGTTTTTCTACTGGACTGAGTATTCCTCTGTCCGCGGGAGATCAAGTTGCCATTGTTTTAGGTTTCACAACAAGTGGCGGTACGCTGGCACAATCTTTACCTTTCTTTTATTCTGGCGGTCTTTTAATAGAATTAGGATAATATATGGACTATGATCATCATTGGTTTAAGATTTCAATGTGTATTCATTTATCCATTTTGGGTAGGAACTAAAAGATATAGCAATAAATAAAAGTATAAGAAGGATTTTACGCATATTATCAGTTACATTTACGCATATATCTTTGAAATATCGTAATCAAGCCATATTGATGGCTCAAATTTTTCAGTTTCAATTGCATTAATTGCTTGTCGCGATGTTCCAACAAGCTCTCCTAATTGCTCCTGGGTCAATCCTTTACTCTCACGTAATTCCCTAATTCTATTTTTCATCTATACTATCCTTCCACTAACTTATATTGTCATGTTAACCTTACCAAAAGTATAAACAATTATAACGCATGTATCAAGTTAACATGACATATGTTTCATGAATATTAATGCAATAATCTATATAAATCCGGATTTTCCCTCATTTTCTAAAATGAATTCAACTTGAGATACATGTCCTGTCTTATGCTGATTAATCTGTTAAAGCTCCCCAAAATTCTCAAACATGATTTCTAACTTATCAATCTTTTTCTCTGTATGATAATGCCCACAATACCACTTTCCATAATCAAGCTTGTCCTCAATATGATCCAGCCATGCTTCTGTTGTTTTATCTACTTTGCTCTGGTCAATTCCCTTCTGAAACATCTCTACAGGCTCAAATTTAAGAGGTGCAGTATGACTTAAAACCACATCTACCTTCCACTCCATCTTATCTAACTGCCGCTCCACGTATGATTTAACCTCCTCAGATGGTTGTTCATCCGCCCACCATTCATAGTCATACATCAGCCGGACCATTTTATCAACGCTATACGCTCCGCCTATAGCAATCGTATTTCTACCGTCAAAGTCAAACAATTCTCCATCTTTTGCAAACAGCAGATTAGGATAAATCTCCTCATAATATACTGAACCGCCATACCAAATCTTTTCTCTATATGTGTCTATTGTCTCCGGCCTTTTTTCATGATTTCCATGAATACAGAAAATCGTGATTTGCAGCGATCCTAATAAACGCTTCTTTTTAGCATCTCGCCACCCACCGCTATAATTTATCCCGGCATCTCCTAATATGATTAAAATATCCTCCCGCTTTGTCTGCAAACGTTCACAGAACTCTTTTATATGTCCGAATTGACCATGGGTATCCCCTGTAACAAATATCATATATCGCCCTCTCTGATGTCAGATTATTATTTTTATTGTACCATATCAGGTTCAATATTCCCTATATTAATCCATACTCTTACGTTCTTTTTTCCTTTAAAACTATGTATTCTGCCTTAATCGTTTTTTTGTAGAAATACGCTTTTCTTAATGCTCTATAATATCTTTCAAATCATTTCCCTCAAAAATGATAAACTCGCTAAAAAAGACACAGGAATAATTTGCTTCTGTGTCTTCGTCCTGTTCAATATATTTTACTTACTTTTTATGCATCTGTTTTATCCAACAGCAGCCAGTTTGCCCGAAACGGCCGCATCAGATTCCAGTATCCTACACCCAGCAAGCTATACTCTTTGGCAAGATTGATTTTTGCCTCAATACTACGGACATCCTCGAACCACACTTCATGGGAACCCCCGTCGTTAGTATAAGTAAAAAAGATACTCTGGGCAGTCTCCGAAAATTGAATCTCCGCTCCGTTTTCTGCTGCAATCTGTTGTGCCTCCACATTTCCTACCAGTCTTGCTTTTGTGATTCCTCTTTCAAAAGGCAGAGGCCAGTCGTATCCGTAGTTGGGAATTCCCATCAATATTTTCTCCCGGGGAATCTGTATCAGCGCATACTCCACCACCTGACGTACCATATTCAGGAGGGGCAACGGCCATTGGAGCACTATAGGTATAGCCCCATAGATGCTTAGGGCAATTATTTTTTAGATAAGGTTATACAATAGACATCTTTGACCTTATTGAAAACAGTGTATACGAATAACATTTCTCTCGTTTTTCTAACATTCCCTAAGAGAATTTTATCTTCTCCATTGTAACCTTCTATTTACTTTATCTAAGAATCCCTAATTCCATCTCACATACCGTATCACAAAGACTTTCTAAGTCAACAGCATTATGACTTACTAAAAGAATAGTTTTTCTTTTTTTCTTTAATCCCAATATTAGCTCATAGATTTCCTTTACTCCGTTTTTATCTAAACCATTAAATGGTTCATCCAAAATCAAAGTTGTTGGATCCTCCATAATGGCTTGTGCAATTCCTAATCTTTCCCTCATGCCCAATGAATATTTCCCCTCCTTTTTCTTAAGATTGGGATCGAGCCCCACAAGTTTAAGGGCTTCTCGAATTTCTTTATCACTTATTTTGCTAATATTGTAGGCAACGCAAATTTCAATAAATTTATTCTAGTTACTTCGATTACAATTTATTTCAAATTAATATTGTCCCTCTTTTATATTTATTTGTGTTTTGGATTTCAATGCTAATGTTCTTTCACTAATTCAGGATTTCCTACCGGAATAATATTCGGTGTATGATATACTGGATCAGAGATAATTCGACAATTCATACCGTAAATATTCTGAACTAAATCTTCTGTCAGAATCTTCTTTGGTTCCCCCTGTTCTACCAGCTTTCCATTCTTCATGGCAAAAATCCAATCTGCATATCTGGCTGCCTGATTAATATCATGTAGAACCATTACAATTGTTATATCTCGTTCACGATTTAAACGAACTAATAATTCTAATATTTCTATTTGGTAAGATATATCTAAATAAGTCGTTGGTTCATCTAAAAACAGAATATCTGTCTCTTGTGCCAACGCAAGTGCTATCCAGACACGCTGTCTCTGTCCACCCGACAGTTCATCCACATCTCGATCTGCAATTTCCTGGATTCCCATTGTTTGAATGGCATTTTCTACTGCTGCATAATCTTCCGTACTCATTCCATTCCAAGTTGAACGATATGGAAATCGCCCACGCGTCACTAACTCTACCACGCTAATTCCTTCGGGCACGATTGGCGACTGTGGAAGTAGTCCTATCTGCTTTGCAAATTCTTTCGAATGAAATTCAGAAATTTTCTTTCCATCTAATAATATGGCACCCTCTGACACTTTATTTAATCTACAAAATGCTTTTAATAATGTTGATTTTCCACAACCATTAGATCCGATAATTGTACTTATTTTCCCTTCTGGTATCTCTATATTCATATCTGGAATAATAATATTCCCATCATATCCTACAGCTAAATGTTCTGTTCGTAATTGATGTTCTCTCATTATACACTGTCTCCCTTCCTATTCATGGTCACAAGTAAATAGAGTAAATACGGACCACCAATCAATCCTGTAATAATTCCTACGGGGTACCTTGCTGGCAGTACAAATTGGCCAATTAAATCTGCTCCTAATACTAAAACTGCTCCCGTAAGCGCCGCTGGAATCATTCCACTTTTGCTTCGTCCCGCCATACGTGTCGCAATTGGTCCTGCCAAAAAAGATACAGATGAAATCGGTCCTACCGCTGCAGTAGAAAATGCAATCATAAGTACTGCTATTCCAATTAAAACTGGATATAATCTGGCTGTATTTGTCCCCAATGTTTTAGCATATTCGTCGCCAAGTTCAATTGTTTTTTGATGTTGACTAAATGCAAGCAAAATCAATGCACCTATGACAGCAACAATTAAAATCCGAATACTATCACTCATTTGGGCATAGTTTAAACTACCACTCATCCACCGCATTGTATTTGTCATATCATGTTCAGATATTCTACTCAATATGTAAGAAATAACTGCATGTACCAACGCCTGAACACCGATTCCAATGAGAATCATTCTTGTATGGGAAAATCCTCCTTTTGATGCCAATAACACGATAATCAAGGATGTAATTAGCCCCACTGCCACTGCAATTACTGATACAACGGTTCCCTGTAATCCCAACAAAGAGATACAAAATATTGCAGCCGTACTGGTAGATGTGGTCACACCTATAATATCTGGACTTGCCAATGAATTTCTTAATACCATTTGAAAAATATAACCTGCCATTCCAAAAGCAATTCCTGCAAATAGTCCGGCAATCATACGCGGTAGTCTAACACTTAAAATTGCATAGGAAGCCCCTTTTATTTCCTCTCCTAACAACACTTTTATAATAATCGCCGGCGAATAAATCGTGTTTCCAAGATACAGCATTAACAACATCAATCCTATAATTAAGACTGTTGTTATAATTACCATTCTCATCCACTTTCTATTTCTTCTGGCAATCCCTTCCCAGAGCTTGGGCTGACTCATTTTGCTCATAGCGATTTCACCTTCACTTTCATTATGATAAAGATAAATACCGGTGCTCCGATAATGGCAGTAATAATTCCAACCTCTGTTTCTCCTGGTCTGCCAACGATACGTCCAATCACATCAGATAGCAGCAATAATGAGCCACCGCACAGAATAGATAACGGAAGTATTACTTTCATATTGGAACCAATCAATAAACGAAGCATATGAGGAATCATCAAACCTACAAATCCAATTGGTCCTGCTAACGCGGTTGTAGCACCACACAATAAAATTGCTGAAACACAAGAAAGAAACCGTATGACTTTTACATTCACGCCAAGAGACGATGCCATTTCATCCCCTAGCGCAACTATATTTAGATAGGGAGATAAGACAATGACCAAAACAATCCCAATTACAAAAAAAGGAAGAAGTAATTTTAAACTGTCCCAGCTTGCCGCTCCAACACTTCCTATGGACCAAAAACGATATTTATTCATAGCATCTGCATCAGGCAGTAAAATTGTGTTCATAATTGAACCAAAGGCTGTACTGACTGTAGCTCCTGACAATGCCAATTTAATTGGTGTGATTCCTGACTTTCCAAGAGATGCGATTCCATAGACAAAAATAGTTGTAATCGCTGCTCCTGCCAGTGCCAGCCATATGTATTGTTGAGGCAGTGAAATATGAAATACTACAATACCTATTACTACAAATAGTGCTGCTCCTGTATTTACTCCCAAAATACTAGGATCAGCCACTGGATTTCGTGTCACCGATTGCATAATTGCTCCAGATACTCCCAGTGCCCCACCAGCCAGCAAACCAAAGATTGTTCTTGGTATTCTTGCATTTACCACCGACATGAGTAATTCATCATCCGATTTCTGTTGTAAAATTTGAAGTACCTCATGAAACGGGATGACTCTTGCGCCAATCCATATTGATAAAAATACCGCCAAAATCGTCAAGACAATTGCTAGCACGCAGCAAAGCAGAATGTTCTTCTTTTTCATATAGAATTCCTTTCTTCTATTCCAGTATACTTCACAGTCCAAAAGACACAGTGATGTGTAGTACACCACTGTGCCTTAACTGTTTCAGGAATGTTCATACTAAGGTATTACTGTACTTTTGCAGCCGCCTCTGCTAAAAGTCCAACATAGTCATCTAATACTGCTGGAATTGATAATGGTGTTGCATAAGTACCCATGTAAAGGTCTGACTGATCACTTATTGTTACAACTGCTCCATTTTTAATTGCTGGCACTGTATTCATAACATCATTTGACTGCAAAACTGATACTAAAGATTCTTCACCGTAGCATACAATAATGTCTACACTGTTTAACACATCAATGTTTTCAGAACTTAAGGTTACAGAATAACCGCCTTCATCTGCCATAGCCTCAATATCATCTGGTAAATCTAATCCCAACTCTTCTAAAAATCCTGCTCTTGGATCTAATGGCATATAAACATATACAACACTCAAGTCTGCTGGATCAATGTAGCAAAACGCTGCTGTTTTGCCTTCTAATACATCGCTATACCCAGCTACACTGTCACTAATTTTTTGTTCTAATTCTGCTTCAATCTGAGCACCCTCTTCTTCCATTCCAAGAACTTTAGCTGTTACTTCAAGTTCTTCCTTCCATGTGCATGCATATGCAACTGTTGCAAAAGGTACTGTTGGTGCAATTTCAGAAAGACGATTATAGTCCTCCTCGCTGATTCCTGAATTAGGAAGAAGGATTACATCTGGCTGTGCTTCACTGATTGCTTCAAAATCTATTCCATCTGTACCATCAAATACATTTGGTTCTACTCCAAGGTCAGCAAATGCCTCTCCAACCCATGTGGATAAATCATTTTCATCTACTTTTCCATATCCTGTTTTTGATACACCCACTGGCGCAATTCCTAAAGCTAGAACAGAGTCCGGATTACTGTCGTATAATGTTACAATATTCTCTGGCTTTTCTTCAATTACTGTTGTTCCATATGCATGTTCAATTTCTACTGGAAATGCCCTTTTTACATCTGCGCTTGCATCATCTGAAACGCTTTGGCTCTCCTGTTCTTCTACTACATTTTCTCCACTACTTGTAGATGTAGATCCACATCCTGCAAGTACAATCATGCTCATTGCTGCTACTAGACATATGCTTGTTAATGTTTTTAATTTCATTGTAAATATCCTTTCGTTATGCTACTATAATAAAAGTTAGCTTCAGCTAACCATTGCCGACTGTAGAAGTATAATCTGTAATTGAAATAAATGCAATATTTACACCCATTTTCATTACTTTTGCACCGATTATGATTATAAAAAGGAGATTTCATGTCAAAAAATAATGTAAAAAAATTTCAGGAGAAAATACTTAATTCTTTAAGTTTTTCTCCAGAAAAATTATTAAATTATACCTTATATCGAAACAAACAACGCCCTGAATTAGGCTATTACAAGCTATATGAGCGTCCAAATATGTTTTATTTTTTTATTGCTGATTATACAATTCCAAAAGATTTTTCCCTTACTTTTTCTCACAAAGAAACCATGTTACGTTTTGGAAATTATTATCATGGAAAAACAATCTTTCTAGAGGATTCTAAAGAAATTTCATTTTCCCAACCCACTTCATTTCTTGTTGTGGAAAAATGTGCCGAGGGAACACAAAAATGGCCTGCCGGACAGCATTATCATGGTATCGAAATTACTATTTTTGAAGAATATTTTAAAACTGTTTTATCAAAAACAGATCCTAATGTTCTCTCCTTATCAGATTTTCCGGAAAATCATTCCTTCTATTTTTTGCCGGAAGAAGTCATTCATATTGTTGAGCAGATTACTCGACTTTCTGAAACAGATCAGTTAACACCAACCTATTTAGATGCTAAGGTTTTAGAATGCATTGCCATTCTCACAAATTCTCTATCCAACGATGAAAATGCCTTTAGCTATCAAATAGATTATGGTTCTATTGTGATTGGAAAAAATCGTCATATTCGTTTAACTCCTAATGACATCCGTGCTGCTCAACAAGCTCATGACATTTTAAGTAAAGAATTGCTTTCTCCACCAACAATTCCCTCTCTTTCGCAGGCTGTTGGTCTGGGTGAACAAAAATTAAAAGCCACTTTTCGTCATATTTATCATATGTCTATCGGAGAATATACCGCCTCAGTCAGAATGACAAAAGCTTCAAATTTATTAGCTACCACTGATTTATTGGTAGAAGAAATTGCGCATCTGGTTGGATATGAACAAAGCAGTAATTTTGCACGGATGTTTCGAAAACGTTACAACCTTTCACCTGCTTCTTTTCGAAAAAACACTTTTATAAAAATTGAATCGGAACAAATGATGTGATTTTTCCAAAGGTAAATACTTTGACTCCTCCAATAAATATAAACCATATAAATATAAAGCATATGTTTGATTAAAATCATGAAAAAAGAGGTATATATGGACCGGAAGGAAAACCTGATTCTCTATGGCAGGAATGGAGCCGGTAAAAGCCACATGGCAACTGCCATAGGTGTAGAAGCCTGTATGCAGGGGAAAAAGTACGGTTCTATAAAACTGCCACACTTGTAAATGAATTAACAGATGCAAAAGCGGACGGTTCACTTACCAAACTACTAAAGCGTCTCAGTAAGCTTAATCTGCTAATCTGCAACGAGTGGGGATATCTTTCAAATTATTTCCCTCTAAAACGATAAACTCGCTAAAAAAGACACAGGAATAATTTACCCCTGTGTCTTCGTCCTGTTCAACATGTTTTACTTACTTTTTATGCATCTGTCTTATCCAACAGCAGCCAGTTTGCCCGAAACGGCCGCATTAAATTCCAGTATCCCACACCCAGCAAGCTATACTCTTTGGCAAGATTGATTTTTGCCTCAATACTACGGACATCCTCGAACCACACTTCATGGGAAACCCCGTCGTTCGTATAAGTAAAAAAGGGACTCTGAGCAGTCTCTGAAAATTGAATCTCCGCTCCGTTTTCTGCCGCGATCTGTGGTGCCTCCACATTTCCTACCAGTCTTGCTTTTGTGATTCCTCTTTCAAAAGGCAGAGGCCAGTCGTATCCGTAGTTGGGAATTCCCATCAATATTTTCTCCCGGGGGATCTGTGTCAGCGCATACTCCACCACCTGACGCACCATATTCAGGGGGGCAACGGCCATTGGCGGCCCATAAGTATAGCCCCACTCGTAGGTCATCAAAAATACTGTATCTGCATTTTCTCCAAGAAGGGCATAATCCATTCCCTCATAAAGCAATCCCGGCTGCTCCGATGAAGTTTTTGGTGCCAGAGCTACAGACACTTTATATCCATTCTCATTCATCACTGCTCTTACTCTGCCAACAAATTCGGCATATCCTACACGGTTTTCAGGTAATATGTATTCAAAATCTATATCTACACCTGAATATCCCTTTTCTTTCACTGTCTCAAGCAGATTGGCAATAAGAATATCTTGTATTTCTACATTTTCAACAAGCACCTTAACAAGCTGGTTATTAAAAGCTCCTTCTGCAAAAGGTGTTAATACAAGCAGTGGCTCTATTCCATTTTCCCAGGCAGCCTCTATCATCCACAGTTCATCCTGATATGGCGGTACCAATTCTCCTGTAAACGTAAATCCATATGAAAAGACCAACAGTTCATTAAGTGCAGGAAATGCCTGTTCCAATATATAGGGCTCAATAAAAGGATAGGCATAACCGGTAACATATAAGTCACCTCTAATACTGCCCGATTCTTCCAGATTTAGTATCAGCAATGACTGACCCACAACCAGATGCTGCTGGCCTGAAAGCTGATTATCATATGCAATTTTCCATACCGGTACATTCGTCTCTTCTGATATTGAGAATAAAGTATCTCCCTGCTTTACAATATATATCACAAAAACACCCCCTATGTAATAACATATGAGGGTGCTCTTGTCTTTATGACCTTTTAACTATATACATCACATGAGTGCTTAATGAATAAACATGGCATCACCAAAACTAAAAAAACGATACCGGTGTTTTACAGCTTCTTCATATGCAGACAATACCGCTTCTTTTCCCGCAAGTGCAGAAACAAGCATAATCAATGTCGATTCAGGAAGATGGAAATTTGTAATGAGACAATCCAGTATCTTAAACGCATACCCCGGATAAATAAAAATCTCTGTCCACCCACTGCAGGATTCAAGCCGTCCGTTCTCTCCAGCAGCCGACTCTATTGTTCTGCAGCTTGTTGTCCCCACGCAAATCACACGATGATGATTTTCTTTAGCACGGTTAATTTTATCTGCCGCTTCTTCATCAATAGTATAAAACTCAGAATGCATATGATGAGCCTTTACATCCTCCACCTTTACAGGCCGAAAAGTGCCCAATCCCACATGAAGAGTTACACGGGCTACATCAATACCCTTTGCTTCAATCTCTTTAAGGAGTTCAGGGGTAAAATGCAGCCCTGCTGTAGGTGCCGCAGCCGAACCTTCATGGGAGGCATAAACCGTATTATATCTATTTCTATCTTTTAACTGATGTGTAATATAAGGCGGAAGAGGCATCTGCCCAAGCTGATCCAAAATTTCTTCAAAAATCCCTTGATACTCAAAATGAATAAGTCGATTGCCTTCGTCTACCACGTCCGTCACTTCACCTACCAGTAATCCGTCACCAAAGCTGATTCTAGTGCCCGGCTTAGCTTTTTTTCCCGGTTTGACCAAGGTTTCCCAAACATCATTTTTTTTTCGCTTCAAAAGCAGCACTTCTATTTTTGCTTCAGTTTCTATTTTAGATCCAATCAATCTTGCAGGAATTACTTTTGTATCATTAACTACAAGACAGTCACCGGGATTAAGATATTGTGTTATATCCCTGAATTTATGATGTTCTGTTTCACCAGTATTTTTGTCCAGTACAAGCAGGCGTGACCCTGCCCTGTCTTCCAGTGGATCCTGCGCAATCAATTCTTCTGGGAGATCATAGTAAAAATCACTTGTTTTCAATGCAAATCCACCTTTCTTACTGTCTTAGCTCAATCCCCATTTCTTCCAAAGCTTTCAAGATTTTTTTCATTGCAGATGTTACATCCGCTTCTTCCAGTGTTTTATCTTTTGCTCTGAACACTATTGAATAGGCAATAGATTTAAAACCTGATTTAATCTGAGCACCCTCATATAAGTCAAACAACTCATAACTTTCCAGATATGCTCCGCCCTTCTTCTCTATTGCCTCTTCAATCTGGCCTGCAAGAATACTTTTTGGTACAACCATGCTGATATCCCGATGAACAGCAGGATATTTTGCAATGCCAGTATATTTTCTGTCAAAAGTAGCAAACTTTTCTATTTCAGGCATGTCAATTACTGCAACATAAGCTCTCTCGCCTATGCCATAATTATCAGCAACTTCCGGATGAACTTCACCAAGATACCCTACCTTTGTTCCTTTATAAAGAATGTTTGCCTGACGTCCGGGATGGAGATATGAAATACCTGCATTTGGATCATAAGTTTCTTTATCCTTCATGCCTATCTTTTCAAAAAACTCTTCCACAACCCCCTTCATACTGAAAAAGTCACCTTCACCATACATCCCCAGCGTTAACTGCATACGTTCTTCTGGAAGATCTGTCAGCGGCAGTTGCTTGGGTAGGTAAATGTTCCCCAGTTCATATAGACGTACATCTTTATTTCTTCGATTATAATTAGTAGCAAGTGATGTCAGCATACCATTTAATGTTGTCGTTCTCATAATGCTGTAATCTTCCCCGAGAGGATTCATGATTTCTACTGTACGGCGCAGCACTGAGTCAGCAGGAATCAACAATTTATCAAAAACCTTGGGACTTTCAAAAGAATAAGTCATTCCCTGACTGAATCCACAGAACTCTGCAATATTTCCGGCAACCTGCTCAATTCTCAGCTTAAAGGATAGCTTTCCTGTTGTAGCCTCACCATTTGGAAGTGTGGTAGGTATATTGTCATAACCAAAAAACCGTGCTACTTCTTCTGCCAAATCTGCAAGCCGGAATAAATCATGACGAAACGTAGGCGCTATAATTTCACTGGCTTTTGCATCATACTCCAAATTTATTTTATCAAAATACTCCAGCATTAATTCTTCTGCTATATTTGTTCCAAGCATATTGTTTATTTTATCAGCATCAAATGGTACCCTTACCGGTTCTTTTACTTTACCATACACATCAACTGTACCACCCACAACTACACCCGCTCCCATTTCTTCTACAAGCTGGCAGGCCCTGTCCATTGCAGCCTTTGCATTATTAGGGTCAAGACCTTTTTCAAATTTTCCTGATGCATCAGTACGAAGCCCCACACGTTTGCTTGATTTTCGAATGTTCACTCCATCAAAGCAGGCGGCTTCCAGCAGCATTGTCTGAACATTATCAGTGATCATGGTATTCTCTCCACCCATGATACCTGCAAGACCTATTGCCTTTTCGCCATCACAAATCATCAGAACATCACTATCTACTGTTCTCACCTGACCATCAAGAGTTGTAAATTCATCTCCATCTTCTGCGGTTTTTACAATAATCTGATGTCCTGCTATTGTATCCATATCATAAGCATGCATAGGCTGACCAAATTCTTCCATAACATAATTAGTAATATCGACTAAATTGTTTATTGGACGAATGCCTACAGAAGCAAGCCTTCTTTGCATCCATACAGGAGAAGGGCCTATTTTGATATCTTTCACTACTCTTGCACAGTATCTGGGGCATAATTCAGTGTTCTCCACAGAGACTTTAATGTAATCATTTACATCCTCATCATTTCCTGTCTTTGTTACAACAGGAGGATTAAATTTTTTACTAAATGTTGCAGCCGCCTCTCTGGCAATGCCTATTACACTATAACAATCCACCCGGTTAGAAGTCACCTCATACTCAAATACAACGTCATCCAATCCCAACGCCTTAACTGCACTTTCACCAATTTCTGCATCATCAGGAAAAATATAAATTCCGGCTTCCGGTGATTCAGGATACATATCCTTAGTTGAGCCAAGCTCTTCAATAGAACACATCATACCTCTGCTTTCAACACCCCGAAGTTTTCCTTTTTTAATCTTTATTCCACCCTTGGTTTTAGCACCATCGTGCCCTCCTGCAACTCTTCCTCCGTCCAGTACAACAGGAACCTTATCTCCTTCTTGAACATTATTTGCTCCAGTTACAATCTGAACACTGCTATCACCCACATTTACCTGACAAATTATTAATTTATCGGCATCAGGATGTTTTTCAATCTGATTGATCTGCCCAATTACAATTTTATCTAAATCTGCATCCAGCTCCTCATATCCTTCAACTTTAGTACCAGATAACGTCATCGCATCGGTATACTCCTGGGCTTTAACGTCTAAATCAGGCACATATGCTTTTATCCATGATAATGATGTATTCACTTTATCTTCCTCGCTTTCCTTAAACTTCTTCTATATTAAATACAATTTTCAGTTCACCATTTGTTTATGAACAATCACTTAAAACTGCTTCAGAAAACGGATATCATTTTCATACAGTAGTCTCATGTCGTCTATTTCATATTTTAAAAGAGCAATTCGTTCAAGACCAACCCCAAATGCAAATCCAGAATACTCTTGTGCATCTATACCACACATTTCCAAAACATTTGGATGTACCATCCCGCACCCTAGTATTTCAATCCAACCTGAACCTTTACAGAAACGACATCCTTTTCCTCCACATTTAAAACAGCTTACATCTACTTCAGCACTTGGCTCTGTAAACGGAAAATGATGTGGTCTGAATTTAGTTTCCGTATCTGGCCCAAAAAGTTCTTTGGCGAATACCTCTAATGTTCCTTTTAAGTCTGAAAAAGAAATGTTTTTATCAATAACCAGTCCTTCAATCTGATGAAAAGAGGGAGAATGTGTCGCATCCACCTCATCCGAGCGAAATACTCTTCCCGGAGCAATCATACGTATGGGGAGTTCCCCTTTTTCCATTACACGTGCCTGAACAGGCGATGTCTGGGTACGCAAAACAATATCTTTATTTATATAGAATGTGTCCTGCTCGTCTTTGGCCGGATGATCTGCCGGAATGTTTAGTTTTTCAAAGTTATACTCATCGTATTCTATTTCAGGTCCTTCTACAACTTCATAACCCATGCCGATAAAAATGCGTTCTACCTCTTCAAGAGCTATAGTATTAGGATGTCTGTGACCTACTGTATTCTTCTTTGATGGCAATGTAACATCAATTACTTCTGACTTCAATTTTTCTTCTCTCAATATCCTCGCCATTTTTGTTTTTGATTCTTCCAACACTGCTTCAATAGAAGCTCTTGTTTCATTTACCAGCTGTCCAACCTTTGGTCTGTCCTCAGGTGCTACGTCTTTCATGCCTTTTAATACTGCTGTCAGTTCCCCCTTTTTACCAAGAAACTTTACCCGAACATCATTCAATTTTTCCGGCACATCAGATGCTTGAATCTGCGCAATTGCTTCAGCTTTAATTTGCTCCAATCTTTCTTTCATTTTCCTGCTCCTCTCATTTCAGAATAAAATTGCTTTTCTCAAACAAAAAAATCCGCCCCTATAAAGGGACGAATTCATCTATTCGCGGTACCACCCTAATTCCTGCAAAATACCACAGGCTCTTAGATTTGTGTAACGTACAACATACGGCATACTCTACTACTAATTCAAGTATACGGCTAACGTGGGAATTTCGATTGCCATCTGAACTAAAGAAAACTTTCAGCCAGTGATTTTCTCTCTCTGATAGAAAATGGGTTTCTACTAAACACGGTTATTGCTTTTTTCTATTCATTTAATGTTTTCATGTATATGGAATATACTTTTATATTGTAACATAAGCTTTTTGATTGTCAAGGATATTTATATATTTATCTTCGTGTGCCATAGCCTTCCAAGAGCGCATTTAATTCTCCTCCAAGCAGAATCACATACATACAACCATATAACCAGAGCATGATTAATATAATTGTAGTCAGACTTCCATACATAGTTGAAAATCCAGTGAAAACGTCCAAATACACAGAAAAAATAAAAGAAATAAGCAGCCATCCACAGGACGTAAAAACAGCTCCCGGCAACTGCTGCTTCATTGTTGTTTTTGACAAATTGGTCCTATTGGGCAAAAATTTATAAACAAGATCCCAAAATAAGGTCAATACAACAAGGGTCACAAGCGTTCTTATTTTAATAATGAAGTCCATTACTGTAGTCAAAAACGGCACATGTTTATACACAATGATACTTATACTATTTCCAAAAACAGAAAGTGTTAGCGAAAGTGCAATAGCGAGGATAAAAACGACGGTATACAAAGAAGCTCTTAATCTAAGATATAAGTAATTTCTCGTCTCTGTATTGTCATAGATACAGTTTAATCCTGACGTAACAGAAAGCACACCTTTTCCAGCGGACCATACAGCAACCAAAATGGTAACAGGAATGATGCTGCCTGACTGGGCATATACCTGACTAATAATTGATGCTATAGTACCTTCCACTGTCTTTGGAAAAATCTGCATCACTGCCTCCATAACATCAGTCTGGGTAACAGGTGTAAACTGTACCATTGTCAAGAGAAGCAGAATAATAGGAATCAGTGACAGCACAAAAAAATATGCTGACTGTGCTGCATAAGCCCCTGTATGATGTGATCCTACTATAGACGTCAGCCTGTAAATTTTTCCAACGACTTTCTTTATTTTTGCCTGCATCCTTCTCTCCTATTACTTTGTTTATTTCTTATTATATGTTTCCCGCAGATAAACTTTTCAAATCATACCATAAAGCATGATTTTATTCAAGCATAACACATGTAGAAAACCTTTAAAAGGCATTAAAAAGGCATCTGCACGCTGTCAGATGCCGCTATCTTTAGTAGTTTCCCCGAAATGCCGGTCCTGTATTTTGACTCCTAGCCATAGCTAGGTGGGCAACCGCATCTGTTTTTCTGTCTTCCACTGCTTAACGGAGGCTTGACATATTGCAGAAATATAAGAATCCCGTTTAAAGTATTGTAGGTTCAAAATAGCAGGGTTGTCGAACATTTCAGGTATTTACTTTAGGTGTATTATACCCTATTTACATGTATTTTACAACTGATATTGAATTCTATTTTTTTCCATACTTCTTTAATTTACATTTAAACAGCAGGCTTTTATGGATGAGATTAACGAAAATCTCCATAAAAGCCTGCTGCTTATATTAAGTAACTATTAGCAAATGTTTTATTTCAATTCATCTACAACCTTCTGAATAGCAGCTAAAGCATCATCTGGAAGTTTGTTATATCCTTCCTTCACAGTCTCAAATGCTTTGATTTCATTTACACGGTCATTCATGCGGGCCTTAAGCTGTTCTACATAATCTGTATCTTCCATATTTGGAACAAAACCTTCCCAATCCATAATTTCGATATCTGAGAATGTTCCCCATTTATGGAATTCAGCTGTTTTCTCTACAATTGCTTCTAAAATTCCCAGAGTATCTTTCGGCTGAACTTTCTTGCCCATAAAGTCTCCTGTGTTAATTATATAGCAATCTACATTTTTCTCCTCAACCAGCTTTTTAAACTTCTCATAGTCATTTGCCAGCGGATATGTTCTGAATGGATTTGCATAAGGTACAACTACCAGTTTGTTAGGATCTACTCCAGGTGCAAGTCTTTCCGCTGTAGATCTCTTAGTTGCCAATGTAGCGCCCATTACAGATGCAAGTGATGCTCCTTTTAATTTCACTACTGGCGGAATGGTAGGATCTTTCATGATCCAGAATATTGCATTAACCGGTGCCTCTATTTTGTCTACACGATTTGGTGACCATAATTTGGATTTAATGGCACGTCCATTACCATTTCGAATATCCTCTGTTACTAACTGAACTTTCCCCTCTTCATCAAGTGTTGCAGAGCAGTTCTGTGCAGTCAGCAAATACTTGTTGTCTTCGCATCCTGTAGGGTAATCTTGTGTTTTATCGAAATAAGTAGGCTCAATTGCGATAGAAGCACAAGTATCTGTATTAATGATAAAAGCATCATCATGAAGAACTTTAATTTCATATTTTCCATTATGCTTTGCATGTGTAATGGTTGATTTTCCTGATCCAGAAAGTCCGTATACAGATGCAACATATTTGCTGCCGTCTTCTAATAAGTATTCTTTCTGTCCGCCGTGGCATGAAGCGTATCCATTACGATTTGCAATAGCCCATACCATGGTAAGTGTACCTTTCTTATGCTCACCGAAATATCTCATACCAAGGATGCATGCACAGTTAGCATCTGTATTGAAATAGCACAATGTCTGAGGATCGCTAAGGCAGCTGTAATCAACCCCTGGACGATCTACGGGTACCCACTGTGGATCAGAGAAAATATAAATATCAGGTTCTGTTCCATTTCCTACAGCAACTGATTCTTTATACATTTTCACATATTCATCTGACATATACTGGAAGTTCAACATCCATGAATACATAATATTTTCTTCGCCTTCGGGAATCAGAAGATGAACTTTTACCATAAATTCGGTGTCAAGACCTGCGTATACTGTGGCATGATACATTGTTTTGTAACGAGCACTGTAAATAGCATCCATTGCTACTTTATCCAGTTTATCACAGTCTACTCCCGGCTCTCCGGCAATACGGCGTGCTGCTGCATAACGCCCTGTGATCGCACCGTCATTGAATAAAAGAACTTTTGCATCTGCATCCAGTCCAAATTCTTCACCTCTATATACCGGCATATCTGTTACGATTGTTCCCGGAGAATTCTTCGCTAAATCATATGCCTCTCTCAGTGTGTTCACTGGAATTACATTATTTCCATAAAATGCTGCTTCAATAATTGATCTTGTTTTTGAAAAACCTGGTTTACCTTTTCCAATTTCACTAATTGGATAATATGCTTTTGTTGACATAGTATTAATTTCCTCCTTCAAATCGAAATTTGTTCTATTATCGCACACCTATATCGTAAAGTCAACAGTTTTTCTGACGCTTTTATTTTCTTCAAATTCATTTATAAGGTATTTTATTCCTGTTTTATATTAAAAAAGTGCAAAAATGCAAGTTCGTTTTTCAAATCTTGCATTTTTGCACCCTATATTAATCTTTTTATTGATGTTTTGTATTTTTTTTAGTACATTTTTGCAATTTATTTGTTAAAAATTTCACCAACTGTCTTAACTAAAAAAATTCTTTTTTTAATTTAGCTGTATATACCATATACCAAATCAAAACAGCAACAAACGCAACCATGGCAATCATATCCGGAATAACCATAGGGGTCACATAGTAATGAATTGCATCGACTGCACCATAAATAGTGGTAACTATTCCAAATATTAAAACTGCAGGAAGCGCTTTACGGTTAAATGCTTCCTTATCCTTGCACATCTGTTCTGTGAAACTTTTTCCAAGGAGTAGTATTTCATTTATGTGACCAGTCTGTTTCATTGTCACATAGGCATAGAGTGAATATATGCCACAGCCAAGTATCAATATGCTGATTGCCCCAAACATGCTATCCATAAATTACACCTCTGTTCTTAATATTTCTTTTACTATTGTTTTCATTTGATCGACATCACATTCCTTTTTATGAAGAATCTGTGCGTTTTTTATTTCTTCAATTGCATTCGGCACCTGTACCTGTGATGCTTTTTCAAGTTCATTGATCAATGCAAATTCATCCATTGTATCATAACTACTGTCTATTGCTGTCATTACACTTTTTGCAAACTTATATGGACTGGCTGTTGATGCAATCAGCTGTTTTGTATGATCACCACTGTTCTCTTGGTAATCTCTGCATACAAATGCAGCTACTGCAGTATGCGTATCCATAACATAACCGGTAGAACGATAAGTATCATGAATGATTTCTCTGGTCTGCTCTTCTGTTGCATATCCACCGATAAAATCATTTAATCTTTCTTTCATCTCAGCCGTAATTTCATATTTACCTGTAGTTTTAAGCTGTTCCATAAACGCTGCATTTATTTCGGCATCCTGTCCACATATAGTATAAACCAATCGCTCAAGATTACTGGAAATCAATATATCCATCGACGGAGATGAAGTCAACACAAATTCACGATTTCTGTTATATTCTCCGGTTTTAAAAAAGTCAAAAAGAACTTTGTTTTCATTAGAAGCACATATTAATTTTGCGATTGGTACACCCAGTTGTTTTGCATAATATGCAGCCAAAATATTTCCGAAGTTGCCTGTAGGAACAGTGACATTAATCTTTTCTCCTGATTTAATCTCTTCATTTAACAAAAGCTTTGCATAGGCATACACATAATATACAATCTGTGGCACAAGCCGGCCTATATTAATTGAATTTGCTGAAGAAAACTGATAGCCCGCCTCAGCAAGTTCTTTTTCTAGCTCACGATCCTCAAAAAGTGCTTTTACCCCACTTTGTGCATTATCAAAATTCCCATGAATTGCAACTACTGACGTATTGTCTCCTTTTTGTGTTACCATCTGCAATTCCTGAACCCTGCTCACACCGTCTTTTGGATAAAAAACAATGATTTTGGTTCCCGGAACATTGGCAAAACCTGCTAAGGCAGCCTTTCCCGTATCTCCTGACGTGGCAGTCAGAATAACGATATCCTTTGTTACATGATTTTTCTTTGCCGAAACGGTCATCAGATGAGGAAGAATAGATAATGCCATATCTTTAAATGCGATAGTTGCACCATGAAACAATTCTAAATGAAAAGTGTCCCCAACCTTCACAAGCGGTGCAATTACTTCTGTATCAAATTTTTCATCATATGCACTGTTAATACAGTATTTTAATTCATTCTCGGTAAAATCAGTAAAAAAAAGTTTCATTACCTCATATGCCGTTTCCTGATAGGTCATATCTTTTAATTTTTCCATTGTTACGTCCAGTCTGGGAATACTTTCCGGGACAAACAAACCGCCGTCTTCAGCAAGACCCTTTAAAATTGCCTCTGACGCTGTCGCTGTTTTTTCGGGGTTTCTCGTACTTTTGTATAATAGATTCATGCTTCATACCTCCGCTATCTCTTTATTCCTGTTACACTAATTTAACACTGACATATCTTTATAAAAATAAACAACACTAAAAACCCCTCGGCCGACAATCTGTTCCGCCTGCAATTTTCAGTGCTGTTTTTGTAATATGATTGCCTTTATACACTGTAACATATATTCTTCTTAATGTACATGTCGGCATCTGCCTTCTTATTTTTCTTTGCTGTTCGTATAATTTACCAAGCCCCCGGCGGCAATTAATTTTTGCATGAACTCAGGAAAAGGCTGGCCCTGAAATTCTGTTTTCTTTGTTCTGTTAAAGATTTTCCCACTGTCAAAATCTACTTCTACCTGATCCCCAGCCTCAATTCCTTGTGCGGCATCAGGGCATTCTATAATTGGAAGACCTATATTAATTGCATTTCTGTAGAAGATCCGGGCAAAAGTTTCTGCAATTACGCAACTTACACCGGCAGTTTTCAGACAAAGGGGTGCATGTTCTCTTGAAGAACCACATCCGAAGTTTTTATTTGCGACGATCAAATCCCCCGGCTGCACCTTCTTAACAAATTCAGGATCTATATCTGCCATAGCATGGCTTGCAAGTTCCTCTGCATCAAATGAGTTCAAATATCGTGCCGGTATAATTACATCAGTATCTACATTGTCTCCATATTTAAAAACGTGTCCCAAAGCTTTCATTACTTGTCACCTACTTTCTCAGGGCTGGAAATAAAGCCTGAAATAGCACTTGCCGCCGCTACTTCTGGTGATGCCAGATAAATAAGAGAATCTACATGTCCCATTCTGCCCACAAAATTACGGTTTGTAGTAGATACACACTTTTCTCCCGCAGCCATTACCCCCATATGACCTCCCATACAAGGTCCGCAGCTTGGTGTATTAACTGCACAGCCTGCATCCACAAAAATATCAAGCAGTCCCTCCGAGATACATTCTTTGTATATTTTCTGGGTAGCAGGTATCACCATTACACGTACATCTGGGTGAACCTGACGTCCCTTCAAAATAGCAGCAGCTTTTCGCATGTCTTCCATTCTACCATTTGTGCAAGAGCCAATAACTACCTGATCGATCCAGATAGGTTCCATAGCTTCAATCTCATCAATCGTTTTTGCATTGCCAGGAAGGTGAGGAATTGCAACGGTAGGACGTACCATTGACAAATCTATTTCAATGACATCATCATATTCAGCATCTACATCCGCTTCATAGATTTTAAATTCCTTTTTCCCATGTTCCTTCATATAGCTTTGAGCCTGCTCATCCACCGGGAATATTCCGTTTTTTGCACCGGCCTCAATTGCCATATTTGCCATGGTAAAACGATCATCCATAGACAGTGCCTGAATGCCATCACCGGTAAATTCCATAGACTTGTACAAAGCTCCATCCACTCCGATAAGACCGATAACATGAATAATAATATCTTTTCCGCTTACATATTTCCCTGGTTTGCCTGTCAGAACAAATTTTATTGCACTGGGTACTTTAAACCACAGTTCCCCAGTAGCCATACCGGTAGCTATATCAGTAGTGCCAACGCCCGTAGAAAAAGCGCCTAAAGCTCCATAGGTACAGGTATGAGAATCAGCACCAATAATACATTCTCCCGCAACTACCACACCTGCTTCAGGGAGTATAGCGTGCTCCACACCTGATTTCCCCTGTTCAAAATACCAAAGTAAACCTTGTTCCTTCGCAAATTCGCGTATAGCCTTTGCATTCTCAGCCGATTTGATATCTTTATTTGGGGTGAAGTGGTCCGGCACCAATACAACTTTATTTTTGTCGTACACCTTATCTGCCATTTTTCTGAAGATAGGCAGTGCCATCGGCCCGGTTATGTCATTGGCCATTACCACATCTAATTTTGCTTCTATCAACTGTCCCGCAACTACAGAGTCCAGTCCGGCATGAGCTGCCAGTATTTTTTGTGTCATTGTCATTCCCATAATGGCAACCTCCTCTTATTTTGCCTGAATATAGCCTTTAGCGGTAAGTGCCTCTGCACAAAGAACCGCACCACCTGCAGCACCACGCACCGTATTGTGTGAAAGACCAACAAATTTGTAATCAAACAAAGTATCTTCTCTAAGACGTCCGATAGATACACCCATACCGTTTTCATAATCTACGTCCAGTTTAACCTGAGGACGATTATCTTCTTCCAGATATTGTATAAACTGTTTTGGTGCGCTTGGAAGCTCAGCCTCCTGAGGAAAGCCTTTATAATTCACCAATTTTTCTATTAATTCAGCTTTAGTTGGTTTTTTCTCAAAATTAATAAATACAGCAGCTGTGTGACCATTGAGTACCGGTACCCGTATACACTGACAAGTAATATTAGGCAATTTTGCCTTTACTATCTCACCGTTTTCTACTTTCCCCAAAACTCTGAGTGGTTCCTGCTCACTTTTTTCTTCTTCTCCCCCAATATACGGTATAATATTTTCTACCATTTCCGGCCATTCTTTAAATGTCTTCCCAGCTCCGGAGATTGCCTGGTAAGTGGTTGCCACTACTTCCTTAGGA
>POVV01000141.1_pt1 | contig 60374 bp, 38 predicted proteins | sample 1560271 | NCBI WGS metagenome assembly POVV01 (sample SAMN08337232, study PRJNA429181) | Bioreactor metagenome, whole genome shotgun sequencing project. | biome: cows' rumen and soil; feature: anaerobic; isolation source: anaerobic chemostat enrichment culture, galacturonate as sole carbon... | reverse complement strand
CCGTTTTCGTAATATGCCTTGGCATCTCCGCCAATCCATCCCCGCACCACTGCTTCGGCCAATATTTGTTGCAACTCGGCATATCCCATCAACAACGTAGGCTCTACAATCGGTTCTATCCGGTAGCGGTCATTGATGGGCGAAATGGTTCCTTCGCTCACCTTTTGGTTAGCATCACTATATGGAGCGGCCGGATCGCCTCCTTCGTACGAACTGAAGTCGTTGATTGCCTTTCCTTCGGTTCGCCCTTGATTGGTTTGCGTGCAGAAGAGGAAGAGACGGGGATCTTTCCGTTCGCGCATCCGCCCGATGAAGGTGTCATCCATGTAGTATCCAGACCATTGGGCGTTGAACTGAGGGTAGCGGTTGCCCTGCTGGTCGAGATAGACAAGCTGCCCATTATCGGCCAAACTCGTCATCAGCGGTTTGGAAGAAACAATGGTTCTGAACTCGGAAGCGATGTGAAGCCCGGCTACGTTCGTGTGATTAGAGAGCGTCATCAACACCTTCAGGCGGAAGGAGTTGATCAGCTGCCGCCACTGGATACTGTTGCCACTATAGATAATATCACCGCCGATCAAAGAGGCATGACCTATCAACAGTTCATCGGCCTCTTTGAGTTCCTGGAGGATACCGGCAAATACGCTTTCCTGCGAGTCGTATGCGGGAGTATACAACCCCTCGGTTTCTCCTTTTAAGGCCTGACTATAGGGTATATCTCCAAAGCGGAGGGTGAGTTCATAAAAATAGTACGCTCGGAAGAATTTAGCCAAAGCGGTGTAAACAGGCTCTCCTACCCGTTCGGCCTCTTCGGCCATCTTCTGTACATTGCGCAGGTTGTCGTAATAGCCAAAGCTGCCCCGTGTCCATTTATAATACTGGTCGGCATTCTCTCCGTCGGCTTGTATCACCTTTCGGGTGGCATACATACCATCGGTACCTCTCTTGAAGGCATTCATACAGAGCTGCGTCAACAGCAGTTTCGGATGTGTTTGCAGGGCGTTATCGGGGTCGATATTCATATCGTTCAGGTTGCCGCAAGAGACAGCGATGCAAGCTGCGAGCAGAAGCAATAATAGTTTCTTCATTTTCAGTCTGAATTAAGTAGATATTGGGTTAGAATTTCACATTAACACCTGCCCCGATGTATCGGGCAGTGGGGTCATTGGCTCCTCCGTCATTGTCATCGCCGGTATAATCGGGATCAACAAAAGGAACTTTCTTCCAAACGGCAAGGTTGTTGCCAAAAACATTTACTGTAAACCCTTTGACCGCGCTGTGCTTGGGCAAGCGCTTGGTAAAGTCGTAGGCCAGCGACACTCGACGCAGTTTCAGGTAACTGCGATCGAACACATTGGCAAACTGCTCACTCTCTTGCGAAGAGACAAAGGCACGATAGGGATAGTTCTGACACCATTGCTGCCAGTCGACTGCCGTTGTATTTTTCTCATAGGTACGTGTATCGGAGATTACATTTCCATCTACGTCACGTTTCAGCTCGCCACCGGTAACAACTACCCCATCCGGCACATATACAGCGTGCCCGGCAGCGTACTGCGCATCACGGTATTGTACCGAACCGGGGTGCTTGCCTCCCCACCACAGCTTTTCACTCAACACCGAGTAGATAACTCCTTTATACGCACCGTCGAGATCGACTGACAGGGTAAAGTTCTTATACCGGAAGGTATTCTGCATCCCCATGCGGAAATTAGGATCGCGATGGCCGAGGTACTGGTTATACGCATCTTTGGTCGGCATACCGTTCGCATCAAGAATCAGTTCGCCATCGGCACTCTTCTGCCACTGCGAGCCATAGAAGGCATCGGCACGATCGCCCACTTTCAGGTCGCCAAACTTCTTTTGCCCACCGTAAATATCGGTCAGTTTGCGTACACTCTTGCTCCAGTTTACAGCAAAATCCCAGCTAAAGTCGCGTTTTTTAATGGCTTGTACGTTGGCTACTATCTCAAGGCCGTTGGTCGTATATTGGTTTCCATTCACCTTACGACTGGCAAAACCCGAGGCATTAGAGATGTTGAGGTCGATAATCTGATTCTCATCGATGGTATGGTAATAGGTTATATCGAGCGAAACACGGTTGCGCAGTATAGCAGTCGACAAGCCCGCCTCCCACGAAGTCGTCTTTTGGGGTTTGATGTAATAATTGACCAGTTTATCGGAGTAAGAGATAGAGGGGTTGGAGCCGTAGTTCTCATCCTTGGTATAAGTCGACAGAATTTGATAAGGGTTCAGGTCGGTCGATACCACTGCCCACGAAGCATACAGTTTTAAATAGTCGATTGCCTTAGGCAAGCGGACATATTCGGAAACCATGGTACTGAGCGCTACCGAAGGGTAGAAGTAGGAGTTCTGCCCCTTGGCTAAGGTCGACGACCAGTCGTTTCGCCCGGTCAGCGTCAGAAACGCATACGTATAGAAATCGATATTGGCCGAGCCATATACACTTCGCGTAGACTTTTCGTTACGCTGGGCAGTGGCGATAACAGGACCTTGTGTGTTACTGATGCTATACACGAAAGGAACGATCAGCCCGTCGGTCGATTGATACTCCTCGCGATAGTTTCGGTAAAAGAGCGACGCACCTGTGTTGAGGGTAAAGAGAATGTTGGGGGTAAGATTCTCCGTATACGTTGCCAACAGGTCGGCATCTACGTTGTTCTGATGGCGATTCCATACCTTATAATCACCCTCTCGAGAGTCGCCGTAGTTCATATAGGATTTGGGCACGGTCATCTCCTGAAGCGTTGTCCGGTTTCGCAAAGCAGCCCGTCCCTGAAGGTTTAATTTGGGCGATAACTGGTAGTTGAGTCGTAACTGTCCGTTCACCACATCTCGGTTTTCGGACTGTTTCAGCTCCTCGGCAGCGAAGTAAGGATTGTTATACCAAGAGTAGTTGTAGTTGGCCTGACGATATCCTTCCTGCCCCGGCACGTATTTGTGCTTTTGCAGCTCCTTGCCGTTCACATCATCGCCCATCCACACCACGATGGTGTACATATGGTTTCTGGGGCCGTATCCATAGCGCGGATAACTGGGTGAGACAACTTTGTTGTACGATAAGTTGGCATCGAGTTGCAAATTCTTCGCCAGATCGAAGGTAGAATTGAAGTTAATACCTCCATTGTGCATTTGGGTCGAAGGCACCTGCCCTTTCTGATACGCATACTGCCCCGTGAGGAAGTAGCGCGCTTTGGCTCCCTTGTATGCCACCGAAATCGTATTGTTGGTTACCAAACCTGTTTGCAGGAAGTCCTTCAGGTTATCGTGCGATACCCAGTCGATGGGCACACGCTCATAGCGCGACTTATCATCGTATTGGGTTCCCTTTACATCGCCCCACCAGTCTATCTGTTCGCCGGTTATTTTATCGCGGATGGGACTGTTCCACTGTGCCACCTTATGACCGACGTTGAGCTTCGGCCCCCAAGTCATATCTCCATCCGATATTCCTCCGTCGGCACCATCCCAAAACTCATACTTACCGTTCGATCCGCTACCGTATTGATGTTGCGTTTCGGGCAGTACAGCAAAGCCGGCAGTCATCATATTGTTGGTCGAGAATTGAATCTCGATGCCCTCCTTTTGAGCTGTCTTGCTGGTAATAAGAATCGCTCCGTTCTTGCCCCGCGATCCATAAAGAGCCGACGCAGCCGTACCTTTGAGTACGTTTACACTCTCAATATTCTCGCTCGATACATCGAAGAAGTCAGTTTCGACCGGCACCCCATCGAGTACAACCAACGGAGCATTTCCACGCAGTTTGAAACTCGGAGCCTGAAACAACCCCGTAGGGTTGGCTACCAACAGCCCCGCCACTTGGCCCGATAGTGCCGAGCCTACGTTGAGTCCCGGTGTGGCATTAAGCACCTCACTACTCACCTGTTGGGTGGTGTAGCCAATCTTTTTTTTCTGTTGCTTGATACCGATGGCCGTAACCACCACCTCGTCGATCGCCTTTACATCTTCGGACAGTTCGACGTTGATCACCTTGCTGTTACCTACTTGCCTTTCGACCGGATCATAGCCGATGAAAGAGAATACCAACGTGCCTTTCTCGGGCACTTCGATACTGTAACGCCCATCGAGATCGGTCACTGTTCCGTTCGTTTCATTTTTCACCAGAATGGTCGCTCCAATAATAGGCCCCATCTTGTCGGTAACGACTCCTGTTACTTTGATCGTTTGTGCCATGGCAGCTAAGCTGCAAAGGAGCAGACCAGAGAAGAGCAGATAAAATTTACTGTTCATACTTGTTCTTTCTTTTAGAAATTTGAGATAATAAGCCCCCGGAACAAGGAGCAGATGCTCCCTGTTCAAGACTTATGCATTAAAATAAATGTAGGGTAAAGCCGATTAAATTTCGGTTAGTTCCACTTGTTTGAATACGGAAAGAAGATAAGATGCATCTTTGCGGTTGAGTTGCAAAGCATCTTCGAACGACTGGCTATCGGAGTCGATAGCCGAAAGAGCGGTTTTGAGCACTTGTGCAAAGTCGGCAGCCACCTGTTCGGCAGTTATCCGGTTGCTGCGAAGCTCCTTGCCAAGCTGTTTCTCAATGGAGCGAACGGCATTGTAGATAATCGGCTTACGAATAACCGTACGCCGCATAGGGTCGCCGGGCACTACCTCTTCTCTTACTACATAGGTAGTCATAAACATCGCATACAAGTAGCCGGCTTCTTTGCCGAATTTATAGTTATTTTCATCAGCCAATGCTTCCGCAGTAGGTTGCTTGATGGCAGAATAAAACTTCCACGTCTTCTCCAGCACCACACTCTCCGTTGCTTTGCTATGATTGACCGACTTTTCATCCAGTGGTCGTAGCACGGAAGCATTCGCTATCAGAAGTAATACCATGCAGGCAGCTGTTAACACCATTTTCTTTTTCATACCTTTATCTTTTTAGATTACGGCACAAAGATCGCTGTGAGCTATTACAAAGAGGTATCAACCGGATTACATTTTAAGACTCGTTAAGCTTGTAGTGGAAAAGGATCGTTTAATTACGTTTTGGTTACAAAGGGGTTACACGCAGGAAGAGTGTTAAAGAGATAAGGCTTTCAGAGGAGTTTATCACATACCAATTTGGGCAAATCTCAACTTTATTACTATTATCGTTAGCTATCAAATTATCAAGCCCAGTAGAACAAGAAACAATTAAAAAAATAGAAATATTCTCTTTTAACCCAACAGATTTGAGAACTAAAAAAGAATGTATCACAGGGCTACTAACCGCTCTTGAAGGACTCTATCAGCCAAGTGCCACAAGCAACTGAGACACAATGAAGAGTCGTCTATACACTACTAATTATCAAGTAACTATAAACACACCTAAAATCTAAACACAAAAAACAAATTAGTAGTAACTACGTTTCTATAATAAAGTGATAACCCGTATCAATACAACAAATAGAGGGTATTAATCTAAAATCAATCGTATGAAAACGAACAATGTGAAGAAAGTCGGCAGCATTGAGTAAAACGTAAGTGGGAGCAGAACAGAACCAGCCTATCCAATTTCTCAAATTTAAGAATACTAACCAAAAACTGCTAAATCATGAAAACAATTATAGTACTTATTAGCTTCGTGTGTTGCATACAACCTGTTTTAGCTCAAACGTATTACTATGACGTTGATAAAACATTTCAAGAGGATGGATACACGTATCAATGTGATGTGTTGGAAGGAGCCAAATTTGTGACATTATATAACAAAGAGAATAAGCTGAATCATGTTGATCAAGTTATAAAAGGCACCAATCAAGTCGTAGAAGAATTATACACTCCATTTTTAGAAGAAGATAACTGGACAAGATCTAAATGTCGTGATATTGTAAACAATTCATTTACTGCGGGAGAGAAACAAAGATTAAAAGGGCGTGAGATTACAATAACAATGTATATCAGCTCAGAGACAGGGAGGATTATTGATGTAGAATTCCAATTTATATCAACAAATCCATTTGCCACAATTCCGGTATCTGTCTATCATAAAATTGAGACTGAATTAAAAAAGAACATCTGGTTTATACCCAATGCGGAAGGTAAGACAGTAAATTACATTTTTCGCGGATGGAGACAAGAAGTAAAATAAAGTCTATACCACAGGTCAACGTAATATTACATTTTAGTGTTCATTAAAGGCTCTCTATGATATTAGCTAAAACAGCTTGCATGGGCTCTTTATTCATACTCACAAAACAGCTCTACATGTGTTTTTTCTTTATGCAACATTGCATTTATATAGACTGCAGCCAGTTGGGATTTATAATTAGCATATTCCGTATAAAGCGTATAAGATCGTGAGGCACCCGAATGAATCACGGCACGTGTCTCGGCACTGAACACAAAGCCATCTTGACCGATGTCAACCTGCGTAGACAGCTTATCCCCAACCTGAAAGCCGGTAAAAGGATGTGTCACAAACTCCGGTTTCACAGAGAGCAGAAAGTTCCAACGGCCTTCTTGTATTCGGATATAATTAATATCAAAGTGCTTCCGAAACCTCTGTAAGCAAAAAAAGTAAGGAATATAGGACGACAGTTGCAGACTACGCAAGACCGTAGCTTCCACCAAAGAATCCTGCATATCAGTATTCTCTACGATGCTGTACTTTTTAGCCCGGCAAGCAATCTTCATCTTACCAGACAGATTCTTGGGCTTTCCATCCTTATCTATATAGCTCACCTTAGCCCAAATAGACAGCGTATGATTAGCGTCAAAAGGCAACAGCATCTTTTTTTCTTCTGCCTGAAAAACTTTTCCGCATCAAATGCTGCACTCACCTCTACATCACCAAGCGCATACGTTTTAGGGATTAAATTAAAAACATGGCTTGCCGTCGCCAGAAATTGCTGTGAAATAACAACATCCAGACTCTCATACCCTAAATAGCGAATCCGCAGGGTATCGCCCACGTCGCACAAAGAAGCGTCCAAAAAGACCGTACCGTCATTACCCGTAACCAAGTATAACTTACTTAGCAGCGCCACATCACAATAAGAAAGCGGAAGAGATGCTTCATCTTTTACACTCACACGGATTATGTTCGTGCTATAAGAAGATATAGCATATAGAAGAGAAACTAAAACAAGAAATGTGGTTATTTTTATCTACACTCAATACATGAGGGCGACAATGATTGCTATGCGGGAAGAAGCTGGGATGTATTCATGAACAATCTACGAAAAGGCTTGGCCGAAGAACAGCCGCCATCTCCTACAACAATCGCTTGCTCAAATAGCGCACCGGATACCACACGGAAAGAAAGCCAACGGTGAGCACGGTAACAAAAACGATCAGCACATCCCAGCCATGAACGCTTACGGGATAAGCATCGACCACAAAGCTGCCGCTACTACCCAGAGAGATGAACCCGAAGCGCTGTTGCAAGAAACATAAGATGAGGCCAAGGACGAGACCGATCACAGCTCCCAGCAAAGAGATCAGCCGGCCTTCAATTAAGAATATACGAGAGATGAGATGATCGGAAGCTCCCAGATTGCGCAGCGTCATCACGTCGTCTTTCTTATCGAGAATAAGCATCGAAAGCGAGCCGATAACATTGAAACAGGCAATCATCAGAATAAAGGTGAGAAAGAGGTACGAAATGAGCTTCTCGATCTCCATGATGCGAAAAACATCGGCTTGTTGCTCGTAGCGGTCTTGCACGATGAAGTCGTTGCCAAGCAGCCGTGCTATTTTCGACTTAACCGAAGAGAGGTTGGCATTGGGGGTTAGCTTAAGCTCGACAGCAGACACCTCGGTAGTATAATCGAGCATGCGGCGAATAAAGTCGAGCGAGGTAAGGATATACTGGCTATCGTACTTCTGTTGATTGACCACAAAGACTGCACCGGGTGAATAGAGGTATTCGTGATTAAAAGAGGCCGAAGGATTACCCATGTTTACCTTTGCACCACGCTTGGGAATGTAGACTTGCAAAGGATCGACAAACTGTATGCCGGTGCCCAGCATAGCGACCAGCTCGACTCCCATCACCCCGTAATCGACAATGGAATCGTGCAGCAGAAACTCGCCCGCACCATACAGAATGCTGTCGATCTCCGTCAGGTCTTCAAAATTATCTTCGACTCCTTTGAGCACAGCCATGGTCTGGCGGTCTTTGTATTGCACCATTGCATTCTCTTCGAGCGTTTGGGTAAAGACAGCCACTTCGGGTAGGGAACGGAGAGATTGAATGCGGGCATCTTGCCCGTCGAATACTTTACCTTCGCGGATGGTTATTTTCAGCTCCGGATCGAAGGCGGTAAAGAAGCCGGCCACCATATCCTGAAAGCCATTAAACACCGAGAGTGTGCAGATAAGCGCCAACGTAGCCAGCGCCACTCCACATACCGAAACGGCGGAAATGATATTAATGGCGTTGTGCTTCTTCCTCGAAAAGAGATAACGTCGGGCTATGTAGAAAGGCAGGTTCACTTCAACAGAGAGTCTATCTTTTCAATATAATCAAGTGAGTCGTCTACAAAGAACTTTAGTTCGGGGATGATGCGTAATTGATGACGCACACGCGTTCCCAACTCAAAGCGGATAGACTTCATGTTGTTATTGATGTTCTTTACCAGCTCCTCGCTCTTATCGGAGGGGAATACGCTGAGGTAAACACGTGCGATACTCATATCGGGACTGATACGGACGGCACTGACCGATACCAGTATACCGGGCATCGCTTTGGTCTGAAGCAAGAAGATTTCACTTAACTCTTTCTGCAACAAACGAGATATCTTGTTTTGACGGGTTGTTTCCATAATGTTACTTATAAAAATGATACATTAATAATACTATTTCTTGCGAATGATGGTTAAACCGTCACGCAAGGGAAGAATAACTTTTTCTACCCGCGAATCGTTGGCTACGAAATCGTTGAAGGCTTTAATACCAATCGTTTGATGATCGTTACTATGGGGTTGTTCGAGTACATGACCATCCCAAAGGGTATTATCGGCAATGATATAACCACCGGGCGAAAGATGAGCAAGGGTCATTTCGTAATACTCCATGTACTTGCGCTTATCGCCATCGACAAAGGCGAGGTCGAACGTTACTCCCAATTGGGGTACGCGCTCGAGAGCATCGCCTATGTAAAAGGTGATTTTATCGGCATAGGGTGAACCTTCGAGCCATGGACGGGTAAAGTCTTCCTGTTCATCATTAATCTCGAAGGTGTGAAGCATTCCGCCGTCAGCCAAGCCTTCGGCCAGACAGAGAGCGGAATAGCCACTATAGGTTCCGATCTCGAGCACCTGACGGGGTTGTATCATGCGCACAAACATGGCCAGCATACGACCTTGCAAATGGCCCGAAGCCATGCGCGGACGTAAAAGGCGAACGTGTGTATCGCGATAGAGTGCTTTGAGATAATCGCTCTCTTCGTCGATATGGTGCAGGATATAGTCGTCGAGTGACTCGGTTTCGTTCATTGCTATGCGTTATAGATAACGGTTCTTGTTAGGAAGTACACACTCTTCGGCATGCATCAAAGCGTCTTCGACTACATTGATTTCAAGGAAAGAGGTTTGTGTACCGGCTTTACCACTGCTGAGGTAACCTACCATATCGGTTGGTTGCAGGCGACCCTCTTTCAACAAGCGGCGCAGAGCAGCAAAGTAATACTCTTGTCCGTTGGCCAACTCGGGCATATAGATTGCTTCTACTCCATAAGAGAGAGCCAGGTGACGCATGGTGTTCTCTTTGTAGCAGATGGCCAATACCGGATAGCGACCACGGAAGGCAGCCAGATTGCGAGCCGTGCGGCCGCTATAGCTATCGGTAATAATAGCGCGCATATTCAACTTGGCAGTTGCTTTTACAGCTTGTTTGGCAAGGAAAGCAGTTACGTCGTTGCTATGGTCATCCAACGGAATACGGATATCGTTCTCTTCGAGTTTGTCTTGCTCGGCCTGGTAGGCAATGGCAGCCATTGTCTTAACAGATTCTACGGGGTATTTTCCGTAAGCTGTTTCGCCACTCAACATCAAGGCATCGGTGCGGTAATAGATAGCGTTGGCGATATCGGTTACTTCGGCACGGGTTGGACGTGGGTTATTGATCATCGTATGAAGCATCTGCGTAGCTACGATAACCGGTTTCTTAGCCAGTACCGACTTGCGGATCAACGTGCGTTGAATGCCCGGAATACGTTCTTGGGGTACTTCGATACCCAAGTCGCCACGGGCTACCATCACGCCATCAGCTATTTCAAGGATCTCGTCGATATTATCTACACCTTCTTGATTTTCAATCTTAGCGATAATCTTGATGTCACTGTTATGAGCATCGAGAATGGCACGAATATCGAGTACGTCCTGACGGTTGCGCACAAAAGAGTGGGCAATAAAGTCGATCTCTTTCTCGATAGCGTAGAGAATGTTGGCACGGTCTTTCTCCGTCAACGAAGGAAGGTTGATACGCACACCTGGCACATTGACACTCTTGCGACTGCCCAGCGTAGTTTCGTTCTGCACCTCGCATAACAGATAGTCGGCTGTTTTGTCAATAACACGCAATTCCAGATCGCCATCGTCGATCAGAATGACTCCGTTCACATCGAGGTCATTAACGAAGTTAACGTACGAAACGGCAATACACTCGCGTGTTGTTTCCAAGTCGGGGTTACCAACGATTTTCACCTTCTCGCCAATCTTATAAAGAATGGGTTCGGCACTGCCGGTGGTGCGAACTTCAGGGCCTTTGGTATCCATCAGAATTCCAATGCGATTGGATACTGTGCGCACATTGGCAATCAAAGCTTCGAAACCTTCGCGACTGGCGTGTGCGGTGTTCATACGAACCACGTTCATACCTGCGTCAAACAACTGTTGTATAAAGTCCACGTCACATCGTCTGTCTGAAATGGAAGCTACGATTTTAGTTTGTTTTAATAACATAATAGTAATTAATGTGCCAACATACCAATTGAGTTAGTGAGCCAATCGGTTGGCGTTTTAAAGGGTTAATTATTTATTTTTATCTCTTTCAATGATGATTTATTGTTAACGCTTCGAGAGCTAGGCGGTAAGAGTTGAGCCCAAAGCCACAGATAACCCCCTGACAAGCACAGGCTATCATAGAGGTATGTCGAAAAGCTTCACGACTATGCACGTTAGAAATGTGAACCTCGATCACCGGCGCTGTGATCGCACGAATAGCATCTTGCAGCGCTATCGATGTATGCGTATAGGCTCCGGCATTGAGGATAATGCCGTCCACTTCAAATCCTGTCTGCTGAATACAATCAATTAACTCTCCTTCGATATTCGATTGGAAATAGCTGATATCGACATCAGCATACGCCTTGCGAAGCTCGGACAGATAATCTTCAAAAGTAACACTCCCATATATAGAAGGTTCACGCTTACCCAACAGATTAATATTGGGGCCATTAATAATTTGTATTCTCATAACACAATCCTACTATTTTTAAATACCTTTGTCCCCAGAGAACAATATTTCAAGGTGCAAAGGTAGAAAAAAGAAATGAAAGTATACGAAAAAAGAAGCAAGAAGGATGAGCAAGAGGTGATAATCAAAAAGTACCAACAATATCTGCGGTTGGAAAAGTCACTATCAAAAAACACGCTGGATGCTTATTTGACCGACTTAGATAAGCTCTTGAGCTTCCTTACACTAGAAAATATAGAGGTATTGAATGTATGCCTCAAAGATTTGGAACTCTTTGCAGCAGGGCTACACGAGATTGGTATCCATCCCCGCTCGCAAGCCCGCATCATTTCCGGCATCAAATCGTTTTTCCATTTTCTTATTATGGCCGATTACATAGAGGCCGATCCAAGCGAATTGCTCGAAGGTCCCAAAATCGGCTTCAAGCTACCCGAAGTATTAACCGTAAGCGAGATAGACGATATTATATCGGCCATTGATCTGAGCAAGAATGAAGGCCAGCGCAACCGCGCCATCCTCGAAACATTATACAGTTGCGGGCTACGGGTATCGGAGCTGACTAACCTTAAACTATCCGATCTGTATTTAAAGGAAGGATTTATTAAGGTAGAGGGAAAAGGCAGCAAACAACGGCTGGTTCCTATCTCACCGCGCGCCATCAAAGAGCTTCAGCTCTACTTCATTGACCGCAATCGCGGAAAGATAAAAGCCGGCTATGAGGACTTCGTCTTTCTGGCTCGGTGGGGAAACGGAATTTCGCGGATCATGGTCTTTCATTTAATAAAAGAATTGGCCAAAGAGGCTGGTATTATCAAAAATATCAGTCCACATACGTTTCGCCACTCTTTTGCCACTCATCTGCTCGAAGGAGGAGCCAACTTACGGGCCATTCAATGCATGATGGGACATGAATCTATCGCAACAACCGAGATCTATACACACATCGATCGAAACATGCTCCGAAGCGAAATCATCGAGCATCATCCACGGAATATTAAATACAGACAAGAAAAAGGGAGAGAATATCATTAAAATTTAATAAAATCAAGTCCTTATTCACATATATATCTTAAGATTTAATATCTTTGCGTTACATTTTATAGCTAAGTCGTAAAATGTTCACGAATAGACGGAAAAATTTCAATTACAAACATTTAAATTATACCTAAAAATGATTAAGAAGTTGTATTTGCCTTTACTCATGGCATTGGTTGTGGCATTGTCGTCATGTAGCAACAAAATGGGTGCATTATCTTCAGATTACTTCACTACTACTCCTCAAGTGTTGGAAGCTGTAGCTGGTAAAGTTCCAGTAACAATCAACGGTAAATTCCCTGAAAAGTATTTCAACAAGAAAGCTGTTGTTGAAGTAACTCCGGTTTTGAAATGGGAAGGCGGACAAGTAAAAGGCCAGCCTGCTATCTTCCAAGGTGAAAAAGTAGAAGGAAACGACCAAACTATCTCTTACAAAGTTGGTGGTAACTACACAATGAAAACTACATTCGACTATGTTCCTGAAATGGCTAAGTCTGAATTGTACCTTGAGTTCAACGCAAAAGTTGGTAAAAAAACAGTTTCTATCCCTGCTGTGAAAATCGCTGACGGTGTGATCTCAACTTCTGAGTTGATCAACAACACATTGCAAAGCGCAAACCCTGCAAACGGTGACGATGCTTTTCAACGTATCATCAAAGAAAAGTATAACGCTAACATCATGTTCCTTATCCAACAAGCTAACATTCGCTCAAGCGAATTGAAGGTGGCTAAAGAATTCAACAAAGAAGTAGCTAACGTTAACGATGCTGCCAACAAGAAGATCAGCAACATTGAGGTTTCTGCTTATGCATCTCCAGACGGTGGTATGCAGTTGAATACTAAATTGGCTGAGAATCGTGAGGGTAACACTACAAAGATGTTGAGCAAAGATTTGAAGAAAGCTAAGATCGAAGCTCCGGTTGATGCAAAATATACTGCAGAAGACTGGGAAGGTTTCCAAGAATTGGTTTCTAAATCAAACATCCAAGACAAAGAGTTGATTCTTCGCGTACTTTCTATGTACCAAGATCCTGAGCAAAGAGAGCAAGAGATCAAAAACATCTCTTCTGTTTACGGTACATTGGCTAGCGAAATCCTGCCTCAACTGCGTCGTTCACGTTTGACTTTGAACTACGACATCATTGGCAAATCTGACGAAGAGATCGCTAAATTGGCTACTTCTAACCCGAAAGAGTTGAACGTAGAAGAAATTCTTTACGCAACTACATTGACTAACAAACCTGCTGAGCAAGTAGCTATCTTTACAACTGCTTCTCAACAATTCCCTAACGACTATCGTGCATTCAACAACTTAGGTAAGTTGGCTTACCAAGCTGGTGACATCGCTAAGGCTGAATCTTTCTTCAAGAAAGCTGCTTCTATCCAATCAGCTCCTGAAGTAAACATGAACCTTGCTCTTATCTCTTTGGTTAAGGGTGACAACGCTGCTGCCGAGTCTTACTTAGGTAAAGCAAGCGGTGCTAAGGAATATGGCCAAACTGCAGGTAACCTGTATGTTGCTCAAGGACAATACGAAAGAGCTGTAAACGCATTCGGCGACGCTAAGACTAACAGTGCTGCTTTGGCTCAAATCCTTGCTAAGGATTATAACAAAGCTAAGAACACATTGGCTGGTATCGAAACTCCTGATGCTTACACAGACTATTTGATGGCTGTACTTGGCGCTAGAACAAACAACGCTTCTATGTTGACAAGCAGCTTGAAGAACGCTATCGCAAAAGAACCATCATTGGCTAAGAAAGCAGCTTCTGATCTTGAGTTTGCTAAGTACTTCACAAATGCCGAATTCGTGAACATCATTAAGTAATGAGTTCCCGGCATATTGACGAAATATGAAAAAAAGAGTTGCCCGCCACACAAATGGCGGGCAATTCTTTTTTTTTATCTTTAAAACCTTTACATTCGCAAAAAAGAAATGAACAATGAAAAAGAAATTCGTATGGGTAGCATGTCTCATTGCATTGGCTGGATGCGGAGATAACTCCAAAGAAACCAGCATTCAAGGAGATATAAAGGGGCTGGGTAATGATACGATTTACCTCTATGGAGCTGATGGCAACTATGAACGCATTGACACAATCATAGCCAAAGAAGGAAAGTTTGACCATACGGTGCAGATAGACACAACCACCTCAGCCATACTCCTCTTCAATCATATCACTCAGGTGCCTGTTTTCTTAAATAAAAAAGAGAATATTAAAATTCAGGGAAGCACGGATGCATTGGAGTTCTTAACCTTCGAGGGAGGAACAGCCAACGAAGAGTACAGCGCTTTTCAGCAAACCATCAAAGGATTGGGCAAACCATCAGAGCAGATTTGGCAGGCAAAAGCAGAAGAGTTCATTCGCAGTCACCACACATCTCCGGTGAGTATCTACCTGCTCAATACGTATTTTGTTGAGCAAGCGAATCCTGATTATACAAAGATCGATACCTTGATCGAGCTGATGTCGGGCACACTCCAAGACAACCCGGTTATCGAGCAAATCAAAGAGAGTCTGAGCAAAGCCAAAAACGTTGCTGTAGGCCGAACAGCACCTTACTTCAGCCTACCCAATGCAAAAAAAGAGATGATTACCCGCACCGGAGAGTTTAAAGACAAGTACCTTCTGATTCACTTCTGGGCATCTTGGAGCGAGCAGTCTATCGAAGCTAATGCAAAGCTCCGAAAAATCAATCGGGCTTATAAAAAGAATAAAGACTTCGGCATGCTCGGCATCTCGTTCGATGTAAACAGGAAGGTATGGAAAGAGGCTATTAAACAAGATACCCTAACGTGGCAGCAGGTTTGCGATTTCAACGGTATCCTTTCGGACATAGCCAACCAATATGCCATTCAGTCCATACCCACGAACGTATTGATTAAGCCCAATGGCCAAATTGCCGCGTGGAATGTAAGTGAGGAGGATATCAAACGAATAGTCGCAAAGAAGGATGCTAATTAAAGTATTTGGAGCAGCCGTACAAGGCATCGACGCCACGCTGATTACCATTGAGGTAAATAGCACCCGGGGATGTATGTTATACCTCGTGGGGCTGCCGGACTCTGCCGTCAAAGAGAGCCATCAACGGATTATCTCTGCGCTGCAGGTCACAGGCTATAAGATGCCGCGAACCAATCTGGTTATTAACATGGCACCGGCCGACATTCGCAAAGAGGGGTCGGCCTATGACCTGCCTTTGGCCATTGGTATGCTGGCTGCGAGCGAAACCATTACTTCCGAGAAGATAGCCCGATACATCATCATGGGCGAATTGAGTTTGGATGGAACCATCCAGCCCATCAAGGGCGCCTTGCCCATTGCAATCAAGGCGCGTGAGGATGGATTCGACGGACTTATCCTCCCCGAACAAAATGCCCGTGAAGCGGCCGTAGTGAACAACTTACAGGTATATGGGGTAAGCAATATCCGGGAGGTTATCCGCTTTTTCAATAATGAATGCGAACTAAAGCCAACACTCGTAAATACGCGCGACGAGTTCTATGCACAACAAGAGCTATTCGACTTTGACTTTGCCGAAGTAAAGGGACAAGAGAATGTAAAGCGCGCGCTGGAAGTAGCCGCAGCAGGAGGTCACAACCTGATTATGATCGGTGCCCCGGGAAGCGGCAAATCGATGATGGCCAAACGGCTACCCTCCATCTTACCTCCCCTCTCGCTGGGCGAAAGCCTTGAAACGACCAAGATTCACTCGGTAGCCGGTAAGTTGGGGCGGCACTCCTCCCTGATTACCAAACGCCCCTTCCGTGATCCGCACCACACCATCTCCCAAGTGGCTATGGTGGGAGGAGGCAGTTTTCCGCAACCGGGCGAGATCAGTTTGGCGCACCATGGGGTACTCTTTCTCGACGAGTTGCCCGAATTCAACAGAAGCGTGCTCGAAGTTCTACGCCAACCGCTCGAAGACCGCCGCATCCATATTTCGCGTGTTAAATGCAGCATCGATTATCCGGCAGGTTTCATGCTGGTAGCCTCTATGAACCCCTGCCCGTGCGGCTACTACAACCACCCGACCAAAGCTTGTGTCTGCAATCCCGGTCAGGTACAGAAGTATCTGAATAAAATATCCGGGCCGCTACTCGACCGCATCGACATACAGATAGAGATTGTTCCCGTACCTTTTGAGAAGATGGCAGACCGGCAGTTGGGCGAGGCAAGCAGCGCCATCCGCCAACGGGTGATTCATGCCCGCCACCGACAGGAAAAACGTTTCGCAGATCACCCAACCATCTATTGCAATGCACAAATGACGAGCAAGCAACTCTCCACCTATGCACAACCCGATGCTGCCGGATTGACTCTATTGCGTACGGCCATGCAACGCCTCGACCTCTCCGCCCGTGCCTACGATCGTATATTGAAAGTATCACGCACCATTGCCGATCTTGATGGAAGCAAAGATATACAGGCAACCCATCTAGCAGAAGCCATTGGATATAGAAACCTGGATCGGGAGAATTGGGCGGGGTAATCATCGATTATAAGAACCAATCCACAACCTATGAAAAAACACTTTTATCTATTACTGACTATCACCGCATTATTGATCTGCCTCATTGGCTGCACACACCGATCGACAACAGACTTACTGACACAGGCAAAACGCATGGAAAGTGTGTCTACGGACAGTATGCTGTTCTATCTGCAACAACTCAGAGAGCCGGACAAGCTGATTGGAACAGCACAGGCCAACTACTGTTTCTTGCTATACAAAGCCACGCTCTGGGGCACAGGAAAACCCAAGGACTCACTGCTGCAACAATGCATACCTGCTTTTCTGCAAGCGAAAGACAGCGCGCAATGGATGCAGGCGCGCATAGCACAGGCCAACAGCTTCCTCTACACCCAACAACCGGACTCGGCACTACACTATGTGGCTCTCATAGAAAGGGAAAAACAGAGGATGAACGATTCGCTCAAAGCATCGTTCTTTACGCTAGCCCAAATCGCTCATGCACAAAAAGGATCATATCCTCAGGCATTGCAACTGGCGGATAGCTGCCTGACACTTGCCAAACGAATGAATGACACCTTATTTATATACCGTGCTCTCCGGGCACGACTGGGGGTATTGGAAAAGATGAACCGCAACGACGAGTTCGTTGCAGGCAGCCGCGAGTTGATGCACCAACTCGATGCCTCTCGCCGGTATCGCCGATTAAACTATCTCGTGGCAGAGTCTCTCGTTACGTTCTTCGTACGTAACAAAGATTTCGCACAAGCACTTCGCTATAGCCAACAACTCAAACACTATCAGCGCAGCCGCTACGATGTGCCCTATTACCAGCTGATACAGGGGCGAATATACGACGCACTGCACCAAACCGACTCGGCCAAAGTATACTATACGCTGGCTTCCAACTCCTTGTCGAGCTACGTGGCAGCCGAGGCCACCGGCAGCCTGTTCCGGCTGATGGATGCCGAAGCATATCCGGAACAAGCTTTTTATCTGGCACAAAAGGAGAAGGAGATACACAACAATATGGAGTTAGAACTCAACACCCGCATAGAGACGAAGAAATACAATGAAACAAAGCTGCAAAACGAACTGTATCAACTTCGGCTCCGGCAGCAGAAGCAGGAGCTTTGGATGATGGGGGCTGTCATCATACTGCTTTTTATCGCCTTGGTCATCTCCTTTTTCTACCAGTATGAGAAGAAGAGAAGGTTGCTATCGGAGCAAAACCGACACAAAGAGCAAATCGAGGAGAGAGCCAGACAATTGCAGCACGAGAACCTGCTCCTCCACAAAGAAGCCGAGCTCAGCACACTGCGCGAAAAGGAAGCGTGCCTGCGAAACAAGGAGCATAAACTACGCGAAGCCATCTTCCGGCACATCTCCTTTTTCAATAAATTGTCTTCGTTGCATGCAACGGATGGGGAGAATCTCGGAAACAGTAATCCTTCCAATCAGAAGATCGAAGTAACGGATGCGGAGTGGAGCGAAATCCGGGCAGCCGTCAACGATGGTTTTGACAACTTCACCGTACGCTTAAAGCGAGCGTATCCACAGCTCACGGAGAAAGAGATCGACTTTTGCTGCTTGGTTAAGATCAATACCAGCGTGCAAGATCTCTCCGATATCTATTGCGTAAGTAAAGCTGCCATCACCAAACGGAAGTACCGCATTAAAACGGAGAAGCTCGGTGTTTGCGACGAAAGCAGTAGCCTCGATCAACTTTTACAAAGATTCTAACTGAAGATGTCCGCTTACCGAAAAGGTTGTTTTACACATAACAAACTATATAACAAGTAATTATATTAAATTCGAATCCTTCCTTTTGTCCGCCTGTTTATTTGCCCCTTCACTGCCGAACCGCTACTTTTGCTGCCATACCAACACACCATGATTCATTTAATCTGTAATGCGTATGAAAACAAATCTTTTAGTTCATGGCTTTATTGCCTGTTGTTTACTCTCCTCTTTTATTTGTGCAGACGGTTTTGCACAAACGGCGAAAGATCCCTTTGCCCGCTCTCCCATTGTAGCAAAACGAACGGGTCAGCTCGTCACTGCCGAACTGAGAGCCTTAAAAGACACCATCAATCTTCCGCTAAGTCAGCTGACGGAAGAGCTTCAAATAGTGAAGCTAGACAATCGAGACGAGGCACTCATCGGTGGCTGGACGCGAACCACCATTGGCAAGAAGCACATCTTAATAAGCAACAACAAACAGACTCCTTATAAACTCTTCGACCGCAGTGGCAAGTTTCTGACCAACATAGGCTCGTACGGACAAGGGCCGAACGAATACCTCAATACGTATGCCGAACAGCTGGACGAAGAGCGCAACCGCATTTATATTCTTCCGTGGCAAAGCGACAAACTACTGGTATTCAACCTCAAAGGACAGCCTCAACCACCCATACCACTCGGTGCACGGGTTCCTAAGGGACAGTTTCGGGTAGACGGAGCCAAATCGGAAGTAACAGTAACGGCACTTCCCTTTAAGGGTTCGGCGGCTGTTGTCTGGGTTCAAGACTTCAAGGGAAAGCGTAAAAAGGTCATTGCACCGAAGCATCTCGAAGTGCCGCAGGACTTTAGCAACGAGGTCTTAAATGATAACAATGCAGCCACCTACAACGTAATGCTGGCCGTTATCGTGCCGCCGCGTGTCGACAGTCTGTATCACTACAACCCCACGGCCAACAAATTGGAAGCCTGCTTTACGGTGAAATATCCGAAAGATAAAATACCTTGGCACGATTACAGCGAACTACCCGCCTATTATCAAGGCAATGTATCATCGCCGATACAGGTTTCCCAAACCACGTGGGTGGGTTCGAAGCCGGCATATTATATGGTCGACAAGAAGAGTTTGCGCGGAAGCTACGTGCGTCTGTACAACGATTTTCTCGGAACCTCCGATATGACCGTTTGGCCCTTATTCAGTAACGGTTATTACGTACTCAATCAAGAACCGTTGCAACTGCAAGAGACGTTAGAAAAGGAACTAAAAAAGAAAGGGCTCTCTGCCAAAGCACGGGCACGCGCCCAAAAGTTGTTCGACTCACTGAACGAGAATGATAACAACGTTGTCATCTTCGCCAAGCTGAAACCGTAAAGGCAGATACACAACCCTTTATTCTGTAATACGTTTGTGATGGCAAAACAGGAGGTCGCCCGTTTCGTTTCGCAAATGCATCCCGTTGCCTTCGCAGTAACGAAAGAAGTTACAATCGGCACAATCTCCCTTTCGCATCCACTCGCGGTTGCGAAAGGGCGCGAAGCGATTCTCCCATACATCCATAAAATTGTCCTCGTAGATATTGCCTTGCTTAAAGTTACTGCGGATACTGGGACAGGCCGAAATAGCCCCATCTGCCAAGACGGAACCCACCGTAACCCCGGCACTACAAGTATAGAGGTTATTGCGCACACCGCCTTCGTACCGACCCAAAAAGCCTTCGCAACCGTAGCTTAGTTTCATGCGACTCTCTTTGCGGGTGCGTTTGATAAACTCGAGCATACCCGTAAACTCTTCATCCGTTAGCTGAAACTCCGGATGCTGAGTAGCACGGCCTACCGGAAAAATGGTAAAAAGACGCCAGTTGCGCACACCGATGCGGTAGAGATACTCCTTCATCTCCTCCAGATAAGGGTAGTTACGACGGTTAACGCAAGTCACCACATCCCACAACAGCTCCCGTTCGTGCACCAACATCTTGATGGCTCCGATGGCGCGGTGGTAGCTATCGGCATGACCGCGCATCCAGTTATGATCTTCTTCAAAACCATCGAGGCTGATCGTGACGGAATGCATACCCGCCGCCATCAGGCTGTCGAGCCGCTTGCGGTTGAGCAACATACCGTTCGACACCACTCCCCACGGATACTTGCGCTGATAGAGCGCCAGCCCCACTGCTTCGAGGTCTTGGCGCATCAATGCTTCGCCACCGGTAAAGATGACAAAAGGTTTCTTTTCGCCCACACGAGGGGTAATGGAATCAATGACACGAAGGAAATCGGCGGCGGGCATGTCTTTGCTACCCGCCGTGGCTTTACAGTCGCTGCCGCAATGCTTGCACGATAGGTTACAGCGCAACGTACATTCCCAAAATAGCTGCCGCAACGGGTGCAGTTCCTGGAGGTTACGGCGCACTTTTCGGTTTAGTTCCAAGGAGAGGCGTTGCCTCAAAGAAAGAGAATTGCTCATGGTTATTTAGGCGTTACCTTTTTTACCTTCAGCGTGGCTTCTACCATTGCTTCGCCCTTGTTCCAACCTTGTCCGCCTACAAACTGGTCGACCTTCACATCGACCGAGTCTTTTACGTAAGCACCGTTGGCGGGGCCATCCACATCTTCCCAAATAAGTCGGAAGGTATTGCTGGGGAAGTCGACTACCTTCTTTTCAAAGGCGCCTTGTTTGTCGGAGGTTAAGATCTCAGGATAGTGATTTAGCCACGATCTGCCATCGCCTCGATATACGCAACCGGCTTTGACCCGCATGCCTTCGATGGGCAAACCTGTTTCGGCATCGACCACTTTTCCTTTTACCTGATAGCTGGCAACGGGGGTACCATACTCCAAGGGTGTATCTCCACCGCCGAAACCTTCACACGATGCCACACCCAGCAATGTCAACAGCATCGATAATACCCGGTTGGTAAACCGCAACCATCTTTTTCCGTTTTTTTCCATAATCGTATTAGTTAAGTATATAAGTGTAAAACGAACAAAGAGGGAAATTACTGCATGGTATCTCCCTCTTTTTCAGCAACTTTACATTACTTTTCTATTCGAATCCTCGCATCTACGGCAATCACGTTCTGTCCGGTTGCCAGCAGGGGGTTGATGTCCATCTCCTTGATCTCCGTGGCAAAGCGCAACAAGGTAGATAAGCGGACTACAATCTCGGCAAACTTATCTTCGTTCACCCCTTTCTGTCCGCGGGTTCCTTGAATGATTTTATAGGCGCGCAGCGAACGAATCATGGAGTAAGCCTCTTCGTACGAGAGCGGAGCCAGACCCGAAGATACATCCTTGAGCACCTCCACAAAGATACCTCCCAGACCACAGAGCACCACGTGCCCGAACTTCTCTTCGTACTTGGCACCGATAAACAGTTCGGTTCCCTTCAACATCGGTTGCACCATGATGCTGTGGGCATCGGGAATCTGCATCATGCGGTCAAACTCAAGCGCAAGGTGTTGCTCGCTCTTGATATTGAGCACCACGCCCCCGACGTCCGACTTATGTACCGGCCCAACGACCTTGGCTACCACCGGGAAGCCCGAGCGACGGGCAAAGGCCAGCACCTCTTCTTTAGTGGCAGACACAAACTCCTCAACCACCGGAATACCTGCCGAATGCAGCAACGCATGTACAAAGTGAGGTTCGATGTATCCGTTTTCGGGGATGGAGTCGATGATGCGACGAATACGCGGCACGTCGACTCCGAAGAGTTCGATCTTGGGAACGGCCGGTTGAGGGGCATTGACGATGCGCGACAGTGCCGTGCCCAGCGTCACCTCATCGGCAAAGTTCACGTGTCCTTTCTGAAGAAAAACACCTACTTCCTCGCCTGCCGTATGGATAGACGGAAGGATCGGGAAAACCGGCTTGCGACAGGTGAGCATCTTTTGGTGCAGCACCTCGTAGGTATCGAACATCGTTACCAGCCCGGGTGTGCCGAAGATGGCAAAGATGGCATCGATCGAATCGAACTTCTCCTCGCAGTAGTCGATGGCAATGCTTAGGTGTTCGGGGGTACCTGTGGCGAGAATGTCGATCGGATTGCCTACCGAAGCACCGGGAAAAAGTTTACCCTTCAGCTCATCCGCCAACGGGCCTTCGAGTTTGGGTACATTCAATCCACCCTTGCTCAAGGCATCTGTCAGCATCACACCGGGGCCGCCGGCATGGGTGATGATGGCAAAGTTCTTACCTTTGAGTTCGGGCAGTGTAAAGACACAACCGACCGTAGTCAGCTCCTCGCGCGAAAAGCAGCGCACGATACCCGCCTTACGGAACAAGGCCTCAACAGCCGAATCGGACGAAGCAATAGCCCCCGTATGCGAAGAGGCCGCCCTACTGCCGCTCTCGGAGCTGCCCGCCTTGATGGCGGCTATCTTGCACCCTTTCCTTATAAGAGAAGAGGCATGAAACAGCAGGCGGTCGGGATCTTTGATGCTCTCCATGTAGATGAGCTTGATGTTCGAATCGGTTTTCGGGTCGAACGCCTCGTCCATGTACTGCAACACATCTTCGACACCGATCTGCTTGGCGTTTCCGACAGACCACACCGAGTTGAACTGCAACCCTTTAACCACAGCCGATTCGAGAATAAACACGGCGGTAGCACCGGAACTCGATATCAAATCGACTCCATGCGGATTGAGGTTGGGGATGGGTTGGGTAAATACGCTGTGATGCCACGTATTCATCAGCCCGATGCAATTGGGGCCGATGAGCGAGGCGTTATATTTCGTAACAGTTGCCAGAATACGTTCTTCGAGCAATGCACCTTCGTGGGTCTCTTCTCCGAAGCCTGCCGAGAGAATAATAAACGCACGCGTTTGCTTGGTGGCGGCAAGCGTTTCGACAACATCGGGGCAAAGGGCAGCCGGAATGGCAAGAATGGCCAGATCGGTATCGGGGATATCCTTCGCATCGGCAAAGGAGGCAACGCCTTGCACTTCGGTCTCCTTGGGGTTCACCGCACGGAGCTCTCCGCGATAACCGCCATGAATCAAATTCCTCAGGATGGCTCCTCCGGGTTTGTGCACATTGTTCGATGCACCTACAACCACAATGCTTGTAGGGCGAAGTAACTGGTTTGTTATCATACTGCTACTTATTTATCGGTTATTAATGCACAAATATATTCCTTTTAAAAGAAAAAAGAAAGGATAAAGGGAAGAATATCGGCGAAAGAAGAAAGGATTACTATCTTTCTGTCAGCGTGGTAAGCATTCGCTTGTAAACAAGCAGGCATGAATGGGTGATCAAGCTATCTTGAAGGGGTTTTGGTCGGGAGGTTTTTGTATTCTCACCTATGTGAGACGATATTCTCACCCGGGTGAGAAGAAGTTCTCACTAAGGTGAGAAGATCTCCTCACCTTGGTGAGAATATGAATAAGTCTAGTTGTTTTCTTGAATTTGAACGTTTGTTACACGTTCCAGCAGGAAGCGATTTGTATTCCAATGGAAAGGTTTGTAATCGGTGTTCTGCTTAATTGTATTGTTGCGGAACACCAATCCGTCTACCGACTTGGCGTATAGAATCGGAGCATCGAACGTATCGAACTCATTGTCCTCGATAACGATGCCCTCTTTAGAACCTCCGTGGAAGTACTTCTGCTGATCCTTCAGGTTGGGTATTTCGGGATAGATGGAGATCACGGCATTAGTGAACTGGAACATATTGGTGAGTGCATTCACGAACTTATTTCTGCGGATGATAACGTTGCGACAGGCTCCTGTTTCGAACCACCCGTTGCAATCGCCACAAAGCAGAATGGCAGTTCCCGAGGTGTGATCGAAGAAGTTATCCTCGACAACCGTCTTTTTCGGGGTACTGAACAAGGTTCCGCGGGCACGGTTGTTGCGAATTGTATTGCCCGAGAAAAGCACTTCGGGGGTCCACGTCAGGTTCTCGATGCCGAATCCGCTTTGCTCATTAACCTCAGCAGGAAGGGCTTCGGCGAAAGTGATATAGAACTCGCGAGCTCCGTGCACCTGCTCTTTGTCGTGCGGGCGAATGCTTGCAATGCGGTTCACTCCATCGACCAGCTCCATAGTTTGCGAACGCACGAATTGCACTTCATCCTCGGCGCGTCCCCACTCAAAACCCCAGGTCTGATCGTGCATATAACGACCGATGAGCGTATGATCGTCTACCCGCTTAATCACCTTGAGGTACGTGCCGTGCACATTAATTGCGTCATCCATCATGCCCTCGTAAAGTCCGTTCTTCGATACAATCGTTCCCTTGCAACCCGAGAAGTGGGTGGCATCGGCCTGTGTGGTGAAATAACGTGGATCATCCTCTCCTTTGAGGCACACACCAAAGCCGTCGAGCGTGATATTCTCGCACAGCTGCGCCAGCAGTCCCATTCCTTCGGCATAATGCACCTTGACGTTTTGCAGTGTCGTATTGACATCGTGCGAGAGGAAGATACCGGGCGTAGGGCGAGACCATGTACGCATAGCCACCACCGTTCCGGGGATGAGACGTTCGTTCTTCCATTTCGGCGCGTGCAGTACGCGTGGCGCTACTTCGGTGACTCCCTTGGTAGGGCAACTGATGTCGCTCGTATTGTAAACGAGGCGTTTGGTCTTCTCTTCGAAAGCGATACCCCCTCCTTGTCTGGCCGTCCATCCCTCACCATAGGTCTCGAACAGAGAGTCTTTACTAATGCGATAGTTAACCCACGGAGCTACCTTGAAGGTAATGCCCTGTTGAGGATCGTTCGCTACCACCTGCACCTGCACAATGTGCGGATTGGCAAAATCAATGCTGAAGTCCTTGAGCGTACAATTCTCCGAACGAAGGAGCGACAACGGAATCATCCGCCCGTAAAAGATAAACTCCGAGCCCTGTCCGTCGATGGTCAGGTTCTTAAAATCTTCGATAGCCAATCCTACTTTTTTGGGATTGGTCTGATCGTGATTGGAGATATAGTACTCGCGTACGGTCGATCCGGCCTCATGGAAGTGGTAGCGACCAGTAGGGAAACGCAATACGGCCCGTTCGCCATCCTTGCATTCACTTTTGATCTTGGCAAGCGCCTTAACGATCACCGGCGAAGCATTTTTTTTACTGTCAGGCTTCAACCCGAACTTTGTGATGTCGTACGTACGCTCTTGTGCAGCGACGTTGTTGATTGCCAAAAACAAGCAGAGGCAACCCAGAAGGAATAGTGATTTTTTCATAAGTATATATTAAATCATTGTAGTGTTTTCTGTTTTCATTTGTGTTATATCGGTTACAAAGATAAGTAAGCTATTTATATTCAACAAACAGTAAAAGTTAAAATAAACGTTTCTTTCGGCCTGCAATACTGTATCGCCTGCCTATAACATTGTACAAATAGATGGAAGATTGTCCGAATCCGCCGAACGGATTTTTTTCATTCATAGGAGTGCGTTACCTTTGAGCCAATCACCATAATACAGAAAAAAGAAGATGAAAGAAAAACACCTGATTGCACGTATGTGGGTTGCAATACCGGCACTGCTGTTCGCCCTATACGGAGTAGCATCCGAACGATTGAATTTTAATGCCGGATGGAGTATCAACGGCGGTTCTGCCATCACGTTGCCACGAGCTTTCAACGAAGACGAGGCTTTTCGGCTTCGGATCGACGACCTGTCGGATACTATCGTATGGTATCGGAAAACATTTCGTCTGCCCGCACAAGCCAAAGGCAAGAAGGTCTTTATCGAGTTCGAGGGCGTGCGTCAGGCAGCAGACTTTTACCTGAACGGACATCACCTGGGCCTGCACGAGAATGGCGTCATGGCCGTAGGCTTCGATCTTACTCCTTATATAAAAGCAGGCGACAATGAAATAGCACTGCGCATAGACAACGATTGGAATTACTGCGAAAAAGCAACCCAGACAAAATACCAATGGAACAACAAGAACTTCAATGCCAACTACGGAGGCATTCCCAAAAATGTATGGCTGCACCTATCGGGCAAGCTGTATCAGACACTTCCGCTTTATAGCAGTCTGGGTACAACGGGAGTCTACATATATGCCGACAACATAGACCCAGCAGGGCGAAGGGCAACCATCAACGCCCAATCGGAAGTGAAGAATGAAGCCGATCGTGCGCTGCAAGCCACTTACGAAATGGCGGTGTTCGATAAGGACAACACCCTCATCGGCTCCTTCCGTGGAGAAATCCAAACCATTGCTCCGGGTACCGTTAGCGTATTAAAGGCGGCAGCTACCCTCGACGGGCTTCATTTCTGGTCGTGGGGATACGGGTATCTGTACACCGTAAGCACCCGGTTGCTGGTCGATGGAAAGATAGTCGATGAAGTTAGCACGCGCACCGGATTCCGCAAAACACGCTTTGCCGAAGGCAAGGTATGGCTCAACGACCGGGTTATTCAGTTGAAAGGATATGCACAACGCACCAGCAACGAGTGGCCGGCCGTAGGCATGTCGGTACCTGCCTGGCTAAGCGATTACAGCAATCACCTGCTGGTAGGCAGCAACGGCAACTTGGTTCGGTGGATGCACGTCACCCCTTGGAAACAGGACGTAGAGTCGTGCGACCGCGTGGGGCTTATTCAAGCCATGCCGGCAGGCGATGCCGAGAAGGATTGCCAAGGACGGCAGTGGGAACAACGCAAAGAGCTGATGCGCGATGCGATCATATACAACCGAAACAACCCCAGCATCCTCTTCTACGAGTGCGGCAACGAGTCTGTCAGCCGCGAGCACATGATCGAGATGAAAGCTATACGCGACCTGTACGACCCCCACGGCGGACGTGCCATCGGTTCGCGCGAGATGCTCGATATAGACGAAGCCGAATATGGCGGCGAAATGCTGTACATCAATAAAAGTGCCAAACACCCCATGTGGGCAATGGAGTATAGCCGCGACGAAGGACTGCGCAAGTACTGGGATGCATATAGCTATCCTTTCCACAAAGAAGGAGCAGGTCCTTTGTACCGCAATCAGGATGCGAGCGACTACAACCACAACCAAGATGAGATGGCGATTGAAAACATCCGTCGCTGGTACGATTATTGGCGCGAACGCCCCGGCACAGGACGCAGGGTAAGCTCGGGTGGTGCCAAGATTATTTTCAGCGATACCAACACACACTTCCGCGGCGAAGAGAACTATCGGCGCAGCGGTGTGGTAGACGCTATGCGCATCGAGAAAGACGGCTATTTCGTTCATCAGGTTATGTGGGACGGATGGGTAGACGTGGAAAGACCCCGAACGCACATCATCGGCCATTGGAACTATCCGGCTGGAACGGTCAAGCCTGTTTACGTTGCCTCCGCCGCCGAGCGGGTAGAGTTGCTCTTGAACGGCAAACCGGTTGGACAAGCACAGCAATCCTACCGCTTCCTCTTCACCTTTCCCGATGTGGTCTTTCAGCCCGGTACCCTCGAAGCCGTTGGGTATAATGCACAGAACAAAGAGGTCAGCCGCGCCTGCTTGACCACCGCAGGCGAACCTGCCGCCATCAAACTCTCGCTGATTCAAAGTCCGCAGGGCTTTGTAGCCGATGGTGCCGACATGGCATTGATACAAGCCGAAGTGGTAGATGCCAACGGTCGCCGATGCCCGCTGGCTAACGACCTGCTAAGCTTCTCCGTCAATGGCCCTGCCGAATGGCGTGGAGGAATAGCACAAGGCAAGGATAACTATATTCTATCCCGCACGCTGCCGGTAGAGTGCGGGATCAACCGTGCGCTTATCCGCTCTGTCGACAAGGCAGGAAAAATCACAATTACTGCTACCGCACCGGGACTGAAAACAGCCACACTCCGCTTGGTAAGCAAACCGACCAAGGTAACGAACGGCATATCAGCACGTATTCCCGGCAACGAGCTACCCTGCCGTTTGGATCGTGGAGAGACTCCGACCACTCCTTCGTATACCGACAGCAAACGCGATGTAGCTATCGTTAGTGCCACCACAGGAGTCCACAGCGAAGACGCTGCCAAGAGCTTCGATGACAATGAGCTAAGCGAATGGCGGAATGACGGCCGTCTATCTACTGCATGGATTACATACCGACTGGCACGCCCAGCTCTTATCGATGATATTTGCATCAAATTCACCGGTTGGCGTCTACGTAGCTATCCATTGGATGTTTATGCCGGGAAAGAGCTCATTTGGAGTGGCGATACCGAACGCAGCCTCGGCTATATCCACCTACCCGTTCGTGCCGTAAAGAGCGATGAGATTACGTTGCGCCTGCGAGGCAAAAGCACTGTCAATGATGCCTTCGGGCAGATCACCGAACTGGCCGCTCCGCAGGAGCTGGATCTGTACAAAGCCAAAGACGGGGATAAAACAGGCAATGAATTACGAATTATCGAGGTAGAATTCCTTGAAACTATCTACTAAACAAATAAAGCAATCATCCATGAAACTTACAGCTCTGTTATGTGCCGCACTCATCTGCCTTCCCGGCTTCTCGCAAGAGAGATTCCCTGATGGCACGCCTATCTCCGACTGGTTTAAGAAAAGTGAACCGGTTTCGATAAACACGCTCGGGAAGAAGTATATACTAACCGATTATCAAGTTGCCAACGACAGCACACTGCTACAAACCAAGCAGATACAAAAGGTCATAGATACGGCTGCCCAGCACGGTGGAGGTGTGATTATCATCCCCAAGGGCACTTACCTTAGCGGCTCTCTATTCTTCAAGCCCAACACTCATCTGCACCTCGAAGAGGGTGCCGTATTAAAAGGAAGCGATGACATCGGTGATTTCTCCATTGTCAATACACGGATTGAGGGTCAGACGCTAACGTATTTTGCCGCATTGGTCAATGCCGACCGGGTAGATGGCTTTACGCTGTCGGGCAAAGGTACGATTAACGGCAACGGATTGCGCTATTGGAAATCGTTTTGGCTACGACGTGCCGTCATTCCTAAGTGTACCAATATGGACGAGCTGCGTCCGCGCCTGGTTTACATCTCCAACAGCAACGACATACAGCTTTCGGGGGTACGCCTGATCAATTCACCCTTCTGGACCACCCATCTCTATAAGTGCAATAATGCGAAGCTGCTGAATCTGCACATCTTCGCACCATCCGCCCCGGTCAAAGCGCCCAGTTCCGATGCTATTGACATTGACGTATGCAGCAACGTGCTGGTGAAAGGTTGCTATATATCGGTGAATGATGACGCAGTTGCTCTCAAAGGCGGCAAAGGTCCATGGGCAGATAAAGATGCGAACAATGGGGGTAACTTCAACATCATCATCGAAGACTGTACATATGGTTTCTGCCACAGTGCACTCACGTGCGGCAGCGAATCGATCCACAACCGGAATATCATTCTCCGGCGCTGCACGGTAAACCGTGCCAACCGCCTTCTTTGGCTGAAGATGCGCCCCGACACGCCCCAGAACTACGAATACATACGGGTAGAAGATATTACCGGACAGGCCAACAACTTCCTTTACATCAAGCCCTGGTCGCAGTTCTTTGATTTGAAAGATCGCAAAGATATCCCGATGTCTTACTCCAGCCACATCACCATGCGCAATATTCAGCTTGAGTGCGATGTATTCTTTAATGTGCAAAAGTCCGAACAGTACAAACTGACCGACTTTACATTCGAAAACCTGACCATTAAGGCTCAAAAGCAAGCGTGCGACAAAGATATTATCGTACCCTTTCATTGGAAGAACGTACAGATAACGATGTAATGAGGCTATTTCAAATGCCTCTTGATCCATTGCAAATGCCCGTATTCGGTATCTTCCGAAGTCCAATGCTCATTGATGGGCGTAATTAGTGCCTCTTTGGGGCACTGCAATACATTGTAAACAATATAACTGGTTGTAGGCGGACACACATCATCATTAAATCCGAAAGTGAGATAGGTGTCCGCCTTAATTTGTTTGGCAAAATTGACTACATCATAATAAGAGAGTGTTAGTAACTTCTGCGGAGTATCCATATCCGTCGAATGCCGATATAAATGCGGATACCCTCCGGCACGCCCTGCTTTATAACCTGCCATATCGCTTAATGCCGGGTGATTGGCCACACAGGCGGTTACTCTCTGATCTAATCCGGCGGTAATCAGTGCAAGGGCTCCTCCCTGGCTTCCTCCATGAACAATAACATTCTTGCCATCCCACTCGGGTAGCGAAGTGAGCAAATCAATACTACGTACACAAGCCAGGTAAACACGCTTCATATAGTAATTATCGCGGCTGTCGAGTCCATTGGTCAGGTATCCGTTTTCTCGTCCGTTGAAGGCAGCACTGATCTCCCGAAATGTTTCCGCACTGATCTCCGGATTCAATCCATGAATCTCGATTTCGAAACGAATGCAACCCTCCTCGGCATAATACTTCCGACGCAATGGTTCTTTTATTGTTTTAATTCCAGCACCCGGAGGGCATAGTACCACCGGGTATGTTCCTTTCTCTTTCGGATACGACAAGTAACCGTAAATACATTGCCCCTGTTTGTTGAGGGTCAGTTTCACGAGATAACAAATTACCTTATCGGTAGAGTATGCCTCGACATACTGTTTGGTGTATGCCAACGGAAACTCGGCTTGCTCCTCCTTTGCCTTCTGCCAGAATGCAAGAAAGTCTGTTGGCATCTGCGTATAGGGTCGAAGTTTTTCGGGCGAGAAGCCTACCTTTACGTGGTGCTTATAGGTCTTTCCATCGATTGTCGCCATTAATCTGCAATCCCGAAAACCGGGCTCGTGCATCGTGCCTATCGGAATGACTGCTTTTCCTTGCTTTAAAATCACCGTACCGCTCTTATCAGGTGGCATCATATCTCCTCCAAGCTCATAAGAGAGCGTTATTCCATCTTGCGGAATGCCGTACTTATAGCATTGTACCTCGACCAACGCTTTTTCGCCCGCATCATAAATCCAATTCGGATGATCGGGCACCGTTACCCACAACACATCGGCTCGATAAGGATAATTCTCTGCCTTTACAGACAGCATAAACAACAGGAGCACTGCAATAAAAAGAAAAGATTGTTTCATGATTGATTAGAAGTTAAATGTTTGTTTCTACTTGATTCTGATTCATTAGCATGCAATATTAGGGAAGTTAAAAGAAAGATTGGTGGAGATATTGGTTTAATTATCAGTAACACCGAAAATACATGAAGTTGTATGATATTCCATTGGTTGACGCTCCATCATTATATAAGTTTGCAAGACTTTTAAAACCGATCTCGAATAAATATCACGTTCGTTTAACTCAAGTAAATCAAGCATGAAAAACAACAAAAAAATGAATCTGTTGCGCCATAAGAATAATCCTCTTTGGCGCTTAACGAAGGAACAAGACCTCAAGAGGAGCTATCTGTCTCCCCTTCTTTTGTTCTGTTTGCTAACCTTTCTCACAATCCCATCGGGGGTTCTATCCGTATCGGCTGCTACAAATGCCGTTCAGCAACAAAAGCGAACCATTACCGGTACGGTGGAAGATAGCCAGGGAGAACCGATTATCGGAGCCAACGTCAAAGTAGCAGATGGAAAAATCGGAACGATTACCGATATTGACGGAGCTTTCAAATTAGATGTTCCGCCCGGAACAAAGTTGATCGTATCTTTCATTGGCTACGATGTGAAAGCCGTTATTGCCAAAAGCGAGAAGATGCGCATTGTCTTGTCCGAAGATGCAGTCATGCTCGAGGGCGTAGAGATTGTAGCCTACGGTGCACAGAAAAAGATATCTGTTACCGGTGCAATCTCCAGCCTTAAAGGAGATGAAATTCTACGAACACCTACAAGCTCGATCACCAATGTTTTAGCAGGTCAGATGACCGGATTAACCACCGTACAATACTCTGGCGAACCGGGTTCGGATGCTGCCAATATCTTTGTTCGCGGTAAAGCGACATGGGGCAACTCTTCTCCACTGGTACAGGTCGATGGTGTAGAGCGCAGCATGAACGATATCGACCCCAACGAAGTGGAAAGTATTACCGTATTAAAGGATGCATCTGCTACGGCTGTTTTTGGTGTGCGAGGAGCCAATGGTGTAATTCTCATCACGACCAAACGGGGTAAGGAAGGTAAGGCAAAAATATCATTTACCACCTCAAGCAGTATACTTACGCCCACGAAGATGGTAGAGCAGGCGGGTTCTTATGATTATGCAATGTTTCATAACCAAATGAATAGAAACGATGGAACCGCAGAGAGGTTCTTACCGGAAGTGATTCAGAAGTTTCAAGACCACTCCGATCCGATTCGGTTCCCCGACACCCAATGGGCGGATTATATAATGAAAGATGCTACCCTCCAGACCCAGCATAATATCAATATTTCGGGAGGAACAGACAGGGTTCGCTACTTCATCTCGGCCGGTGCTTATACTCAGGGCGGATTGTTTAATGAATTTGATCTTCCCTACAATGTAAGCTACCAGTATCGCCGATTCAACTACCGCACGAATCTGGATATCGATGTAAGCAAAAGTACCACGCTATCTTTCAATATTGGAGGAAACATCAATAATGCAGACAAGCCTTATACCGGTCAAGGTAGTGCCGGCATGATTAAAAACATGTATTACGCTACTCCTTTTTCGAGTCCGGGCTTAGTCGACGGGAAGTTAGTAAAAACAGCTACGGACTATTCGGGTGTACAACTTCCTTTCGTGGGGGGCAATGGTATGGCCTATTATGGAGCGGGCTTTATGCAGACCAATAATAACGCCCAGAGTATCGACCTTATTCTAAACCAGAAGCTCGACCTTTTAACCAAAGGACTTTCACTAAGAGTAAAGGGTTCCTACAATAGCGCGTTTACCGTGTTTAAGAAAGGAGCAGCCTCGGTAGCTACCTACACGCCGGTGATGCAACCCGATGGAACATTGGCCTATCGGAAATACGGTGAAACGTCTGAGGCAAAATATGAATTGAAGAACACGGAACAGGGTAAAGCAAGAGACTGGTACATGGAAGCCGGTTTAAATTACACCCGCTCGTTTGGCAACCACAATGTATCGGGCTTGCTGTTATACAATCAGTCTAAATCATATTACCCGGGCAGCTATTCGGATATCCCAACCGGATACGTAGGATTGGTAGGACGCTTAACGTACGACTGGAAGAACCGCTACTTGACCGAATTCAATATTGGTTACAATGGGTCGGAGAACTTTGCACCCGATAAACGTTTCGGAACATTTCCGGCCGGCTCCATCGGTTGGGTAGTGAGTGAAGAGGATTTCTGGAAACCGATTAAATCAATATTCAGCTTCTTTAAACTTCGCGCTACCTTCGGTTTGGTGGGTAATGATAAGATTTCGGACAACCGATTCATGTATCTCGCCGATCCTTATGAGATTAATAACGGAACGGCTACCAATCGGCCGGGATATGGTTATATTTTCGGAATCAATACGGGTATGACAAGCCTCGGTGCTCGTGAGTTGTCCAAAAACAATTCAGATGTAACTTGGGAGAAGGCATTCAAGCAAAACTATGGTTTCGATGCAAACTTCTTTGAAGATCGTTTAAAAACAACTTTCGAATACTATAAAGAACACCGCAAGGATATCCTGTTGCAAGATGGTACGGCGCCGGGTTTGCTTGGCTTTACTGTGCCGTATGCCAATTTTGGCGAAGTGAACAGTTGGGGATGGGAAGTCTCTCTAAAATGGAATGATAAGATTGGAGCTAATTTCCGGTACTGGGCAGGAGTTAATCTGTCTTATAACCAAAATGAGATTATCGAACGAAAAGAGTCTCCACAAAACAATGCCTATCAATATGCCAAAGGGCATCGTATTGGTGCAGGTAGCAAGTATTTATTCTGGAAATACTACGATGAAAATACGCCTGCATTGTACGAACAAACCTTCGGACAAGCATTTCCGACTCACTCGGTCGTTCTCAAAAACGGTGATGCCGTTTATGTAGACTTAGACGGAAACGGACAAATCAATGCCAATGATATGAGCCGCGACTATGGATATACCGACGATCCTGAATACATGATCGGAGTGAATCTGGGCTTTAGTTGGAAAAACCTCGAAGTAAGTACTCAGTGGGCAGGTGCATGGAATGTTACCCGGCTTATATCGGATGTATTCCGCCAGCCATTCTACTCTGCAGGCAGTACAACCGAAGGTGGATTACTGGCCTATCACCTGCACAACACCTGGACGGAGGAGAACCCTTCGCAGCATGCAGAATATCCGCGCGCTACTTGGACAAATGCAACGAACAACTATGCTACTTCAACACTGTACGAGAAAGATGCGAGTTATCTTCGCTTGAAAACATTGCAGGTTGCTTACAGTTTCCATTTTCCGTTGATGCAGAAAATCAAGTTGAATACGTTTCAACTGGCATTTAGCGGATACAACCTGTTGACGTTCACTCCGTATCTCTGGGGTGATCCTGAAACAAGAGCCAGCAATGCCCCCTCTTACCCATTATCAAGAACCTATTCGCTGAGCTTAAAGCTTGGATTCTAATTTTAAGTAAAGGAGAAAAACAATGAAATTAAAAAATAAATGGTTAATCGGCGCAATCATGGGAGTAACCGCAAGTATCGTTTCTACTTCATGCGTCGATGAGATTAAATTTGGAAGTTCTTTTCTGGAGAAAGCACCGGGAGGTTCGGTTACCAAAGATACGATCTTTAGTAGCCCCGAATATACCCGACAGTTTCTGGTTTCAATTTATGGAAGACAGTATTACGGCTTGCCTTACAACAATAACGATGCTCTTCCGGCTGCAAACAGCCCGTATGTAGGTAAGTTTGATGCACTCACCGACTGCTGGCAACTACATTGGGATGGTACAAGCATCTATAAGCGTTATTACTCCGGTTCCCATACGGCCAATTATGGAAGAACCGATGATAAATTCAGCTTCTTGCACAATATGCTATGGGAAACTGTCCGTTATGGCTGGTTACTGCTGGAGAACATAGACAAAGTACCGGGACTGGCCGAAGAAGAAAAGGATCGTATGAAAGCCGAAACCAAGTGTTTGATGGCTTTGGGCTATTTTGATATGTTCCGTCACTACGGCGGTTTGCCTATTATTACCTCCTCTTTTTCCGGAACCGATTCTAATTACAAATTACCCCGTGCCACAGTAGAGGAAACAGTCAACTTTATGGTGAAGCTATTGGACGAAGCTGCTCCTAAAATGCCATGGGCCTATACCGGAGCAGATGCTGTAACCACAACAGGGCGTTGGACCAAAGCCGGTGCAATGGCTTTAAAATGTAAGATATTGCAATTTGCAGCTTCTCCGTTATTTAACTCAGAACAGGGTTATGCCGGAGGATCGTCTGAGGCAGAGAGACAGCACCTTGTATGGTATGGAGGCTACAAAACGGAGCTATGGCAAGCATGTAAAACGGCCTGTGAGGCATTCTTTACCGAGTTGACGGCAAATGGCAATTATAAATTGAATGAAGTAAAAGGAGATAGAATCCCAAGCAACTATCGTCAGGCCTATCGCATGGGCTATGCCCTCTTAGAGAGCCCGGAAGTGCTTCACTCCGTGCGCGTAATGGGTATAGACGCTTTTAAATCAAGCTCATACATATGGCATCAATGGGCAGATATTGGGCGTAACGCATATACCCCAACGCAAGAATACGTTGAAATGTTTCCGTGGGCCGATGGAAAACCCTTCGATTGGAACAAAGCAACTGCCGAGAACAAACTGGACGAGATGTTCCTCACCGGCAACCTGATAGACGGACAGTTGGGATTACAGAACATTCAACTGACTCGTGATCCTCGTCTGTATGAGAGCGTAAGAGTAAACGGACAACCCAAAATACTGGACTGGACAACAGCCAAAATGAGTGGCGATCCTTATGAGCTTTGGGTCGGTGGTACGGATGCCAAACAAAACTCAAAATCGGAGAATGGCCAATATGCAACCGGATATGATAACATGAAATATTATATCGGTACCGAATACCAGCGTAAAGATACACAATGGGGTGCCATCCGCCTTTCGGATATCTATCTGACCTACGCAGAAGCCTTGCTTCAGGCCGATAACAATTTCGCAAAAGCCATTCAACAGGTCAATGTGGTACGTGCTCGTGTAGGACTGGGCGGATTGGCCGAATGCAACCCCGACAAGAACTTACTCACAAACAAAGCCGCATTACTGAATGAAATTCTACGCGAACGTGTTTGCGAGCTGGGCTTGGAAGATAGCCGCTTCTTTGATATGATTCGTTACAAGATGAAAGATCGCTTTGAGTTACCCTTGCACGGCCTTCTTATCTACCGCTTAGATGCGAACGGAAACCGGATAGAGACAGCTTGGACAAACGGCGACAAAAAGCAGAAAGTGCAACAACCGGTTCGTTTTGATTACGAAAAATTTGAGTTGAAAAACCGCCGTCGCTATTGGTGGGATTACGGATTTGATTCCAAATGGTATTTGTCACCCTTTCCGGAGACCGAAATCAATAAAGGTTATGGACTCATTCAAAATCCGGGATGGTAATTTGTGAATAACTAATATGATTGACATTTGAACATAGACTTATGAAAAAGAATAAAATACTAACGCTGACCTTTCTTGCTTGCTTCAGTCTTCCGGGAGTAGCTCAGCACACTCATACAACCCCCAAAACAGCTAAAGCCGAAAAGACCGAAAGCTCTGCTACGGAATATAGTACGGAGAAAATAGATGTCGGTGCCAATAAATCATTTACAAGAGGCGAATCTACCGCCTCGGTATCTACCGTCTACAATGATGAATTTGATAAACGAGGCTCTAAAAATATCTCTAACACACTGTATGGACAAGGGCTGGGGTTGACATCTCTGCAAAATGCAGGTAACTATGCCGCTGTTAACCCTACCTTTTATGTGCGTGGCTTGCAAAGCCTGTCCAGTAGTTCTCCATTAATACTAGTCGACGGATTAGAACGCGATATGGACTTGGTAAGCCCGGAAGAGGTAGAGTCCGTCTCTATTTTAAAAGATGCGGCTGCTGTAGCCCTTTATGGAAATAAAGGAGTAAACGGAGCCATTCTGATTACAACCAAACGAGGAAAATACAACTCCAAAGAGGTAAACTTCACGTATGACCATGTTTCGAATTGGCAGATACGTCGCCCTGGATTTGCCGATGCATATACCTATGCCAGCGCTATGAACGAGGCGATGAGCAACGATGGATTAGGAGCCCGCTATACCCCCAACGAGATGGAAGCGTTCAAAAGTGGTAAATATCCTTATCTGTACCCCAATGTAAATTGGGTGGATGAAACGTTCAGAGACGCCGGTGTTTCTAACAAATATGCGATCGAGTTCAGCGGTGGTGGTTCTAAATTTCGTTATTACACGATGGTCGATTTAGTGACAGATAAAGGATTCATTGCAAACGCCAATGCCAACGAAGGGTATTCCACACAAAACAAATACTCCAGAGCCAACCTAAGAACAAACCTCGATATCGATTTGACCGGTACCACCAAGCTAAAGCTAAACGTATTGGGTACCTTATCCGAGTCAAGTCGCCCGGGAGACTCTGCAGACCTGTGGGGAATGGTGTATTCGCTACCATCGGCTGCTTTTCCGGTAAAGACAGAAGATGGGTTATGGGGCGGTAACTCCACTTGGGATGGAACTAAAAACCCCGTGGCACAAGCACAGGGTGCAGCCTACTCCAAAGGACATACGCGCAGCTTGTATACCGATCTGACTTTGAGTCAAGACCTCTCCTCTGTCCTTCCAGGGCTGGGAGCCACCTTACGCATGGCCTATGACAACTATTCCTCTTTATGGGAGAAACACCATAAGACCTATGTGTATGGAAGCAATACCGTAACCGATTGGCTGGATGGAGAACCGATTGCAACCAACCGCTATACCGGTGGTGCCGATAGTGGCATGAACACAGAGGCCTTGCCCAATGCCTGGACGCGCCAGTTCAACTTCTCCGGAGGATTTGATTATGATCAGACTTTCGGGAAGCATATCCTCTATTCACAACTGAAGTGGGACTATGAATACCGCGATTCTTACGGACTAAACACCACCATATACCGTCAGAATCTGTCATGGTTTACTCATTATGGCTTCAACAGTCGCTACTACGTAGACTTGGCTTTGGTGGGATCGGCTTCGAGCTTGCTGGCACCCGGACATAAATGGGCTTTCTCACCAACCGTTTCTGCTGCATGGGTCATCTCCAACGAAGACTTTCTGAAGAATGCTTCCTGGATTGATTTTCTGAAGCTAAGAGCCTCATGGGGTATTATTAATGCCGACTATCTACCTCAGGACGGCGATGATACAATCTACAATTACTGGGATCAGATATATAACATAACCGGTGTTACTTATCCGTTTAACAGCGGATATGATTCCTCATTCGGCAGCACTGCGATCTCTCGTTTGGCCACTCTTAACTCATCACACGAGAAAGCCTTCAAGTATAATCTGGGAGTAGATGCTACCTTGTTTAAGAGACTGAATGTAACGCTCGAAGGTTATTATCAGCGAAGAAAAGATATTTGGGTTTCGGCCGAAGGCAAGTACTCCTCCATTTTAGGTATGGAGGCACCGTTTGAAAACGCAGGTATCGTAGATAGCTGGGGCGTAGAAGCAGGAGCCGATTATACGAAGAAAATAGGCCGGATCACGTTGAACTTAGGAGGAAACTTCACACTGAACAAAAACAAGATCGTAGAGCAGTTAGAAGAACCCAGACTGTATGATAACCTGATCCAAACCGGAAACCCACTGAAGCAAACGTATGGTTTGCAAGCTATCGGGTTCTTCAAAGATCAGGCAGATATAGACAATAGCCCGGCTCAGAATTTCAGTACGGTCAAACCAGGAGATATCAAATATAAAGATGTCAACTTCGATCATAAGATAGACGAAAACGATAAGATAGCTATCGGATACAGCACATCCGCCCCCGAAATCTATTATTCCTTCCATATGGGAACTGAATGGAAAGGAATCGGTATCAATGCCCTGTTTCAAGGAACAGCACGCTACTCGGCCGTATTAAATACCAAGAGTATGTTCTGGCCGTTGGTTGGCAATACAACTATCTCCAATCACTATTATGAGAACCGCTGGACTCCCGAAAATCAAGAGGCTAAATACCCCCGCTTGAGTTCGCAAAGCAATGCAAACAACTATCAAACCAATAGTGTGTGGTTGACCGACCGCTCTTTCCTCAAGTTACGTAACCTTGAGGTTTACTATAAACTTCCGCAAGCGTGGGTGAAAAAGAGTAAAATAGTAAGCAATGCCAAGATATACGTCAGAGGTGTAGATTTATTCTGCTTCGATCACATCAAGGTGGCAGATCCAGAATCATACGGAGCAACAAACCCACTTACCAGAAGTGTTGTTGCGGGATTAACGATTGGGTTTTAATGAATCATTCAAATAAACGAAAACAATGAAACTGAAAAGACTAATATATGGTATAGCGTGTATAACGACACTGATTTCGTGTTCGGACGAAATGGCATACCGCGAATACAACAATTACGATAAAGAGTACGTTACCCTGAACTTCGGCAACGTCGGAGGCTTAATGACGAACATATACAGAGATCTCGATTCTGATTTTGGCAATTACAGCGGAGCCTTTTTAGGCTCTGCCAGCGACGAGTCCGAATACTCCTGGACAGGCAATCAGATTTATGATTTCTACAACGGTGCATGGAGTCCCAGCAACGCTAAAGAAAGCATGTGGACCACCTGCTACCGAGGCATTGCTAATTGTAATTTATACTTGGAGGAGTTTACCGGATTAACTTTCCCGGAGCTGATGCAAAACAGCGACTATCCGCAGCAGATGTATCGTTACACCAATTATCAATACGAGGCACGGTTCCTCAGAGCCTATTTCTACTTCAACCTGGTTCGTCAATACGGCGATGTCCCCTTTACCGATAAAGTACTGACGGGCGAAGAAGCCAATGCATTGTCACGCACTCCGGCTCAAACCATCTTTGCATACATTGCCACAGAGTGCGATCTTATCAAGGATAAAATTATAGCCGATTATACAGACCTGGGCGATATGGCTCTCCCCGATGAGCCGGCAGAGAATGCACGTGCAGGCCGTTTGGCCGTATTGGCTTTGAAAGCACGTAGCGCTTTATACGCTGCCAGCCCGCTGTTTAATTCCACCAACGATTCTGAGTTATGGCAAAAAGCAGCACTGGCCAACAAAGAGGTACTGGAAGAGTGCCAGAAAGCTAAGATGAAACTGGCTACCAAATACGAATCGTTATGGGCTGCCGATAACTGGTCGGCATCAGATCCTTATAACGAAATCATTTTCTACCGCCGTATAGGAGATAGCAACAGCTTGGAAAGTTATAACTTCCCGATGGGTGTAGAGGGTGGACAAGGAGGCAATTGTCCTACACAGACATTGGTCGATGCCTACGAGATGAAAACCACCGGCAAGCGCTGGGATGAGGCAGGAAGTGGTTATAATCCGGCCAATCCATATATAGGAAGAGATCCGCGCTTTGAGCTGACCATAGCCAAAAATGGTGATAAGAAGTGGCCCAACTACAATACGAATGAACTTCAAACCTATCAAGGCGGGTTAAACGGTGAGCCCATTGTAGGCGCTACCCCCACAGGGTATTACTTGAAGAAGTATTGTCAGCAAGCCATTGACTTGCGCCCCGGGAAAGTAAATAAGTTGAAGCACTCCTGGATTACCTACCGCTTGGGAGAATTTTATCTCAACTATGCAGAAGCTGTATTTCGCTATTTGGGTGATGCATATGCTACTTCCCCCGAATTTACTTTGTCGGCAAGTGCGGCAGTCAACAAGACTCGAAATCGTGCTTCAATGCCCAATGTTCCGGTAGGATTAACCTCCGATGAGTTCTGGAAAAAATATCAGAACGAACGAATGGTAGAACTGGCCTTTGAAGGACATCGCTTCTGGGATGTAAGAAGATGGAAGGAAGGCAATAAGTACTTCAAAAGCATTGACGAAATGAAAATAACCAAGAATGAAGACGGAACATTTACCTATACCCGCAAAACCGTAGACCGAATGTGGGATGATAAGATGTACCTCTTTCCCATTCCGCAAAAAGAGAGGATGAAGAATCCTAACTTGACTCAGAATACCGGTTGGTAAACGGGTATATGACAAGATTTATAACTCACCAAAAAGAGTTATATAAACAAGACTAAAAGAGTACGTATTTAACATGGTGTTAAATACGTACTTTATGGAGCATTGAAATAGATTTCTTGCCTACCAAGAGTACGTACTCCTGCAATACACTCATTATAAGTGATTTAAAACAGAAGGATGGGGATATAACAGAGAAGCGGTGTCATTTATCTTTTCATTTAAATGACACCGCTTCTCTGTTTTTATTTTCTTACCAAATGATATGTGCCGGTTGGTTATACCCTACATTCTGCCACGCAATACTCAAGCGATACGAGCGGTTGTGCATCAGGGTCGTTTTTCTATCCACAGCCGGAATAGTTGTTGAGTAAATACGGAGTTCTGTTTGATCTTGCGACGGAAAGAGTACTTCCTCACGCCAATCTCCCAAAATATCGGCACAAAGACCGGGGTTGGCCTTCGTTCCATTATTGGAGACAACGCCTTTTGCTTGAAAAAGAAGATCGGTGGTTTCTGTCTGCACGTTCCACTTACTAACACTAGTTTTGTCGAGTAATTCACTTTGTGAGTCGGCATCCCAATAAACAGTAAAATTACACGAGCCGGGCATCTTATCCGACAGTTTATTTCCCCGACAATCCATCAGCCCCAATGCAGCAGGTCCCCAACACTCCGCTCCTTCATGGCGAGGATCAATATCGGCAGATACACCCCTACCTACATCTACACCGGGAAGCTTACTCCAAATAATTTCACCGGTTTTTCCATCGAACATTGCTACACCGGGTGTTAGCAATGCTTCCGTTTTCCCCTCTGATTCGTGCACACCGAAAACCTCAATCCCCGGTCGTCCGGGAATCAAATCGCCTGCATGCAGAGCATCACCGTGCCGCAATCCCGTAGTATAAAGTCCTGCACCGTTATGATCGACTGTCATACCTCCTACACATATCTCATCAAAGCCATCGGCATCAAAATCGGCTATGGTAAGGCTGTGGTTGGCCATACCCGAATAGCCTTTCCAACGAGGAAGGGCACTATCAAACGTCCAACGATGTAATAACTTTCCTTGTTCAAACTCCCAGGCTGCCAACACCGTACGACCATACCATCCACGTACCATAACAATGGCAGGTGTCTTTCCGTCGAGCAAGGCAACCCCTGCGGTAAATCGATCGGAACGCCCTCCGGTAGCATCATTGCCACCATTGCCACCGATACCGCCCCACCCATCGAGCGGATAACGAGTCGGTATATAGGGTTGTGAGTCGAGTGCACGACCGGTTGCACCATCAAAAACTGTGATGTATTCGGGTCCATCCACTATTTTTCCATAACAAGGATCCTCTTTTTGCTTCCTTCTCCAGTCAGCATCGGCTTGCCCAATGGAATGTCCTAAGCCATCTACCGTACCATCGGCAGTCTTACAGCAAAGTTCCGACCGACCATCTCCATCAAAATCCATCACCAGAAACTGTGTATAGGCAGCACCGGCACGAATATTTCGCCCTAAGTCAATGCGCCATAACTGCCTTCCGTTGAGTTTATAGGCATCGAGAATACAAGGACCGGTAAAGCCCGTTTGCGGAGGTCGTTTACTATTATCGGGTTCCCATTTCAGAATAATCTCATACGCTCCATCGCCATCCAAATCGCCCACACTGGCATCATTGGCTGTATAGGTATAACATTCTCCATCCGGAGTTACACCCGATGGAGGCCGGTTCAAAGGAATGCCTAAATATGGACGAGGCTCCGCATCGGCCTTTCGTACGAAGCGAGCCACCTCCTTACCACCTTGATGCAGCAGATAGAGCTGATTTTGAGACAAATCAACCTGTTTATCAACAAAGTCACTCGTACGAGTAATGGGCTGTTTATTTAACTTAACAGGTCGCCCGCTTCCACTCTGCCGGTATAAATCGAAAGAAGTATCGGGAGCATCGTCTATCAACATTCGCCAACTAACGTAAACTTGATCTGCTTGGGCAGATAGTGCAATCAGCCCTCGGCCTAAACGTTCAAAACAGGGTTGTGAAAGCATGCTTGTCACCGACGTAAGACAGGTAAGGCAAGATAAGAGCAAGTGTTTCATAAAAGTTCGATTCAGCGATTATCATAAGTCACGTTTTTCTCAACAACTTTGTCGACGTAACTTACCTTTTTTACAAAATCATTCACTTTGCCAACATGTATGTTCTTTATCTCGACGTACCCGACAGGAAGCCGGCTATCTCCTTTAAGCTCATATATGGCATCGGCCGAGTCGCAGGTCACATGGTTCATAAAGATACCGTCAATGCGGGTAATACGCTCTTCGTAGGTAGGAACCAAGTTCTTCCACTGATACAGCACATCGGTATCTATCTCGAGTACCCGTTGCATCTTACCTGCCTTGATGTGCTCCATATGGATATTTTCAATAAAGCCACCGCGACGATGGTTGGTTTTCACAAAGAAAAGGCGAAAAACAGAGTCGGGAGCTACACAATCGTGCATGTATACATTGCGGATGCCACCGGACATTTCACTTCCAATACCCAACAAGGTGTGCCCTTTGACTATTTTACAACGACGAATAACAATATTTTCGCAAGGGGTATTCAATCTCCAGGCATCCCTGTTGCGACCTGCCTTTATCACGACTGCATCATCACCCTGATCAAAGATACAGTCTTCAATCAAGAAGTTACGACTCATCTCCAAGTCAACCCCATCGTTATTATGTCCATGTGCCTGCACGTCGAGGTTGCGCACTATACCACCATCACACATATATAAATGAATGGTCCAAAAGGGACTTTGTCTGATCTTGAATCCATCGAGCATTACATTCTTACATCGATTAAAGTGGATCAGATGCGGACGAAGATGATTCTCGCCCACTGCCATTTGGCGTTGAGCTACCGGCACATCGGTCGATGCCATTGTATAAAGTTGCTTCAGCGCATTGAGATGAGGTTGCGGACGTTTAAACCATGTTTTCCAGACATCCATCTTCGGAGTAAGCGTTCCTTTGCCGGTAATGGCTATGTTATCGCACTCGAAAGCATAGAGCAAGGGAGAGTAGTTATAACACTCCATACCCTCCCAAGAAGTCATAACGGAGGGTAGGAAATCAGTAGGGTTATCCGTAAACATGAGTACGGCATCCTCTTCCAGATAAAGATTAATGTTGCTTTTAAAATGAATGGCACTCGTGAGCCAGATACCGGCAGGTATAACGACTCTTCCACCACCCGATTGATGGCAAGCATCAATGGCATCGGCTATCGCCCGGGTATTATTGACCTGACCGCCTGCTACCGCTCCGTATGATGTAATGGAAAAATCGCGCTGAGGATAGATAAAAACCTGAATCGGTTGCATAGGAAAAGGAGCCTTTACCCGAACCGATGTATACTGATTGGAGCCGGGTATAAATGACACCAAAGAAAGACACAGACAAATGCTTAGTAAGCTTCGAGAAAAAAGTGTAATCATATTATTTTATGTATTAAACTAAAAGAATGCATTCTAACATAACATTAAAATGCATTCCCGGTAACCCAACGCGTATGTAGTCAACTACATACAAAAACTAACAAACCTATTTATTCTCTTTTTATTACCATCCGGGGTTCTGCATGGCTGCTTTCTCCTCCGAAGTCAGGGCGTTGCCATTATTGGTAATGGCATCCAAATAAGCCTGAGGAATCGGACGAAGATAGTGCTTGGCGGCTTTGAAATCGGATCCTTCCTGCAAGCTGCCGTCATTGAACTTCTTGAAGCGTTTCTCCAATTGTTTGGTACGCGCCAAGTCGGGCCAGCGAATCAATTCACCGCAAAGTTCACGCGTACGTTCATTCAGGATGAAGGCAATGAACTTGTCGGCTTCTGTTTGTGCCCCCAGCTCTTGATAAAAATCTTTGGTCGAATTGAAAATATCAGCAGTGCTGTTGAGCAACAAAGCGTTCTTCGTACTCTCAGTGACAGGAGTGAGTATGTTGTTTGACTCGTAGTAGGTATTGGTTTCGCAATACACGGCAAAGCCATTCTTCAAACCACTACCTCCATCGCCCTGAATACCGATATTCGCATTCGTTTTATAAGATTGTCCGCCATCGACATGCTTGACACGGTCTTCGCCGCTTGCATAACCTGCACGTTCGCGCAACTTATTGATAAATGGCAATGCCTGATCATACTTCTTTTGGCGCCCGTAAGCTTCGGCCACCATCAAATAATCTTCGGCCGAACGAGCCAAAATACCGTCGCGTTGGCCAAACTGAGTGGCAACCGAACTACGCGAACCATCGCGGAACTTGCTCAGAGCAATATAACGACCACGCTCGCGGCTATACGCACCAAAGTTGCCATGAGGCTCAATGTATTTCGGAGTTGTTTCGCCTGCAAAGTAACGCACGAACATATGAGGAGCCATACGCATAATATTCGCTTCGGTATAGCGATTATCATTGGCATCGTTCACAATGTATTTGATTGCAATATCGCCTCCTTTAAACTTAGGGTCATTTTTGGTAAGGCCTGCCGGTGCATAGTCGCCCCACTTAGGAGCTCCCGCAGGATTGTTGCAAGTATAGGTTGTGATGAAGCTCTTCCAGAAACGAGAGTCATTTTTACGGTCGAACACATCAATCGCGTAATCGGTAGTACGCAAACGGCTAAATTCGCGGTCGCCGGAAATATCTCGCTTCAACCCTGCCATGTTCTGATAGATAGAAGGATAGTATAGGTGCAACTGGTTACCGTAGCGTCCGTATGTGTTGGCATCGTTCGAGAACTGAGCAGCCAATACCACCTCTGATACTTTTTCATTGGGGCCATTGGGTGTTTTGAAGTCCCACAACTCAACATAGTCTTTGCATAGAGGATGGGCAGCAATTACCTCCTGACCGTATTTAATTACATTATCCAAATCGGTTTGCACATAAGCGGCATTCCAGTCGGCATTTAATTCACTGGCACGAAACAGATGTGCTTTGGCCAGAAAGTGAGCAGCTGCCCACTTGGTAATACGTCCTGTTTGAGCCGCCTTTTCGGGAAGAATATTGAATGCCTCAGTCAGATCGCTGATGATTTGAGCATAGGTTTCTTCTGCACTATTGCGTTTAAAATCGGTTGATGAGCCTTCGATAGGTGCTGTCAACAAAGGCACGCCACCGTACTGCTGTACTAAGCGGAAATAGTTGAATCCGCGCATAAATAAGCCTTCGCCCAAACGAGTATTATACTCTGTTGTGCCCGGCGCATAAACCAGTGGAACATTCTTGATCAGTGTATTGGCCGTAGAGATACCTGCATACATATTGTCCCATACCTGAGCTACGGCATACCCTTCGGCAGGGTTGAGTGCTGAGTTATAATTGTTCCAAGAGGCCTCGGTAGCATCATTTCCGACCGACATTTCGTCTGTACCATAGTTGGTCGATGCGATAGCCCATACGTAGGAGAAGTGAAACTCCAGATTCTGATACATGCCAATGGATAGCTTCTCAACCCCACTAATGGTTGCAAATGAGTCGGTGCTTTCGCTGGTAATCAGCTTTTCATTAAGGAAGTCGCTGCTACATGAAGTCAGGTTGGCCAATACAAGCGTACAAGCAGCTATCTTTGTAAAAAAATTGTTTATAGTTGTTTTCATTTTTAGTTCGATTAAGGGATGAATTAGAAACCTACATTAATACCGAATACAAATCCTCTGTTAAAGGTAGAGCCGCCTAAGTCGGGATCGATAAAATCGACCTTTGAATAAAGTAAGCCGGGATTCATGCATTGTGCATACAGCTTCAGGTTCGAAAGTCCGGTTTTTCCTAATTGACGCTTAGTGAAATTATAACCGAGTGATACATTGCGTAACTTAATGAACGATCCGTCCTGATAGTTCATGGCATCTTTGTAGGTATCACCACTTTCGCCGTTTACACCCGGTGCATAGTACCGGGCATCTTCATTGGTCTCTGCTACCCAATAATCGAGTTTACGCATAGAGAACCGGCCCGAAAGGGTTTCGGAACCCGATTTCACAGTAAAACCGAAACGACCATACAGGAAGAAAGAGAGTTCCCAATTACGGTAATTGAATGTATTCAAGAAACCACCGCTCCAATCGGGACGGGCAGATCCGACGAAGGTACGATCGTAGTTGGCGTCAATCTGTCCATCGGGCACACCATTAGGACCGCTAATGTCTTTTATCTTGATCATACCCGGTGTGCGGCCATATTTGGCAGCCTCGTCTTTTTCACTGCTTTTCCAAATTCCGTCATACTGATAGTCATAGTATGTACCGATGGGTTGGCCAACAAACCAATTATTCTGAATATCTTCTGTTTTACCATTGGATAACTCGGTTATCTTGCTCCTGTCGGCCGAGAATGTTAATGCCGACGACCAAGTGAAGTCGTTGGTCTGTATGTTGACCGTATTGATAGAAATATCTACTCCTTTATTTTCGGTCTTACCGATATTATCCCAGATAGCCAGATAGCCGGTCAGCGAAGGCAGGCTCTTCGTCATCAGCAGGTCACTTGTATTCGATTTGTAAAGATCGACAGATCCGGTGATTCGGCCATTCAATACAGAAAAGTCGATACCTACGTTGTATTGTGTTGTTTTCTCCCATCCTAGTTGACGGTTAGCCATTACAATCGGATTTTTAGCCGATGGGTCGCAAGGAACCATACCGTTTACGGTTGCATCTCCGAAATGATAAAAGTTACTGTCTACAGACCCTTTGGTAGCATAGGCATCAATTGCCGAGTTACCGGTAGTACCTACACCGAAACGTAGTTTCAGTTGTTCTACCCAAGTGAGTTTCTGCATAAAGGCTTCCTGGTCGATTCTCCATCCTAAGGCAAGCGAGGGGAAGAAATCCCATTTATGTCCATCGGCCAACATGGATGCACCATCCCAACGTCCCGATACAGTCATCAGGTATTTATCGGCAAAACCGTAGTTGGCACGTATCATGTACGACTCCATTTGCGTTTCTGTTAATCCGGTATTTGCACTTTGAATATTACCGCCCGAGTTTACATTATACCACAGCTCTTCGTCGGAATTTACAAAAGCCTTGATCGATGAATTCTCCATATGGTAGGCCGAAGCACTCTGCAGCAAGGTAAGCCCCAGTGAGTGTTTTTTTATGGTTTTATTGTAATATATCAAGTTATCGATAGTCCATGAGCGTTTGATTTCCGTAGCGTATTGAGCAACATTGTTTCCATCGCCATTAATCGATAAGTTAGAGTCAGCAATACCGGTACGCCCGTAACGGAAATCGGGACCGAAGTTCATGCGGTATTTCAAGCCATCCAACACCGGAATCATTTCACCGATATTCAGTTCGGCATAGAAGCTACCGAATGCACGCATATTCTCGCGTTGATTCAAACAAAGAGATGTCTCGCGGATAGGATTAATGATATTCACATCGCCACCCGGATTACGGATATACTCACCATTGGTATCATAGGGCATTGTCCAAGGCAGCATACCTTGCAACGCAAAATAAAGGTTGGAGGCTCCTGTCACACTTTTACGGAAGTTGTAGCCATAATCCTGATCACCGTAAGTAACATTGATACTGGCACCCAGCTTAAACCAGTCGACCGGAGTTAAATCGACACTTGTTTTGGCAGTATATCGTTGGTAACCTTGTCCGGGCTGTGTACCTTCCTGATTGAGGAAACCGAATGAAGCATAGGCTTGCATCTTCTCTGTACCACCGCTGGCACTTAACGTATGCTCGTGAGTCAAAGCCGTTTGAAGACCTTCTTTAGTCCAGTCGTATGTATTGACACGACTACCGTCCCATTTGCCATCGATCCAACCTTTTTCAAAGTTAGCCCAAGCTACCGGATCAGTGCCGAAAACTTTCTTATCATTGTCATAAGAAATAACTGATGATTTATTATATGTATTTGAACGGATTTTAGCAGCACGGCTATAATCAATCCACTCCGCTGCATTCATCATCTCAATCCGGTCGTGCATATTCTCAATAGAAAGCGTACCCGAATAGTTCAAGGTTAGCTTACCACTCTTACCTCTTTTAGTGGAGACAATAATAACACCATTGGCACCTCTGGAACCGTATATGGCTGTTGCAGAAGCATCCTTCAACACATCGATCGATTCGATATCGCTCGGATTAATATTTTCAATACCGGTACCCTGTAACGGAATACCATCGACTACGTAAAGCGGACCATTGGTTGCTTTCAAGGAACGTTCGCCACGAATACGGATAGATCCCATTTCGCCGGGGCGTTCGTTAGAGGTAATATCTACACCGGCCGTTTTTCCCTGCATCGCTTGCAAAGCATTCTGAACAGGCATGGCTTTCATCTCTTTTTCGCCTACACGCACCAACGCACCCGTTACATCACTCTTCTTTTGAACGCCATAACCTACCACAACGACTTCATCCAGTGATTGCGCATCTTCTTTGAGCATAATCTGAAATGTTGTTTTTCCCGATACCGGTACTATTTGAGAAATATAACCGATGTAGGTAACCTTGAGCTTTGCATTCGTTGATACGTCCTTTAAAGAGAAGTTACCGTCCAGATCGGTAATCGTACCATTAGTTGTTCCTTCGACCAATACATTGGCGCCTATAATCGGCTCATTGTTGGGATCGAGTACAGTACCTTTGATTGATTTGCCTTGCGCAAATGCAAACATTGCTATCATGGAAAATAGCGTAAGGAATAAAAGTCTGTTTTTCATAAGAAATAAGTTTATCTAAATAGTTAAGTGAAAATTCGCTTGCATAATGGTGTGGCAAATTTAAACCTTCTGAAGAGGCCGGACAATGGAATATTATACAGATGTATGTATTTATGCTACATTCCTCGCCTAAAAGGTAATTTATTTTAAATGAATGCTTGTATAGAGGCCGGTCAACTTCATTTGCCACATACCTTTCGCTACCATCTGAGCCACCTTAAGAGCACCGACTTCGCGCATATGAGTGTCATCTTTAGCTCCATCGGGTTTTGATGTATCTTCGCCTGGTTTTACCCAATAGTAGAGTTCTTTGGATGATTCATTGCCCAACGTCAAAATCAAATCGCGGGTTTGAAGATTGATATCGATCAGTGGTACACTCTCTTCTTGGGCTAATTGGCGAATTATGCCCGGATAGTTCTTCAAGCGGTCATCGACCAGATTTCCCTGTTCATTGAACGTGCGCATAACGATGGGTGTCAGTAGCAAGATGTTCGCACCGCGTACACGCGTATCATTGATAAAGCGTAGAAGATTAGCCTTAAAATCAGCAGGAGATGCATGCCGTTCGGGCTTACTGGAAGTATCGTTGTGTGCAAACTGCACAATAACCCAATCTCCTTTTCTCAGATCGGTCAAAATTCCCTCCCAACGCTTCTCATCGATAAATGATTTCGTACTGCGTCCGGCTTTGGCTCTATTGATGACTTCGACCTGTTCTGTGAAGAATTGTGGTAACATTTGCCCCCATCCGCGCATCAAGGTCTTATTTTCATCATAAGTTTGTGCCGTAGAATCACCGGCTATAAAAATTCTCACTCCTTGTGCTTGCGTTAAAGCACTGGTACAGAATAAAAATAGAAATACATAAATAAGCTTTCTCATACTATCGTTGAATCTTAGGTTGGAATATTGAGGTTGCAAACATACGCCGTTTATTTATAGTACAAAATGGAAATTCGTGCAGTGAATGATAATAAAGGGGTTTGTACTATTTTCCATGTATTTCTGTTTCCTGCGAACAAATAAGCCACAACAATCCCTTCGATTAAAAGGCTTTCCGTTTGTGCAATCTTCGGAAAGTCATTATCTTTGCACGTTCACTAAGCAGATTATAATAAAAAATCAGACGATATAGCATGGAAAAGAATTTTAAGAGAACCACTGTCACCTCGGCCTTGCCTTATGCCAATGGTCCTGTTCACATCGGACACCTGGCCGGTGTATACGTACCGGCAGACATTTATGTCCGCTACCTCAGACTGAAAAAAGAAGAAGTACTCTTCATTGGCGGATCGGATGAGCACGGAGTGCCCATCACCATTCGTGCAAAAAAAGAAGGCGTTACTCCTCAGGATGTGGTAGACCGTTATCATTTCCTCATCAAAAAATCGTTTGAAGAGTTTGGTATCTCATTCGACGTATACAGTCGTACTTCGTCGAAAACACACCACGAACTGGCTTCGGATTTCTTCAAGAAGCTGTATGATAAAGGTGAGTTCATCGAACGCACCTCCGAGCAGTATTACGATGAAGAGGCGCACCAGTTCCTGGCCGATCGCTATATTACGGGCGAATGCCCTCATTGCCATGCCGAAGGTGCTTATGGCGACCAATGCGAGAAGTGCGGAACCTCACTTTCGCCGACCGACCTGATTAATCCTAAAAGTGCCATCAGCGGAAGCAAACCGGTGATGCGGGAAACCAAGCATTGGTACTTGCCCCTCGACAAGCACGAGAGCTGGTTGCGTCAATGGATTTTGGAAGAACATAAGGAATGGCGTCCCAACGTATACGGGCAATGCAAGTCATGGCTCGATATGGGCTTGCAGCCACGTGCAGTAAGCCGCGACCTGGACTGGGGAATACCGGTACCGGTAGAGGGTGCCGACGGAAAGGTACTCTATGTCTGGTTCGATGCTCCCATCGGTTACATATCAAACACCAAAGAATTGCTGCCCGACTCGTGGGAAACGTGGTGGAAAGATCCTGAAACACGCTTGGTACATTTCATCGGTAAAGACAATATTGTATTCCATTGCATCGTATTCCCGGCCATGCTAAAGGCAGAAGGAAGCTACGTATTGCCGGACAATGTGCCCAGCAATGAGTTCTTGAATCTCGAAGGCGATAAGATATCGACCTCACGCAATTGGGCGGTATGGTTGCACGAGTATCTGGAAGACTTCCCCGGCAAACAGGATGTATTGCGTTATGTACTTACAGCCAACGCACCCGAGACGAAAGACAATGACTTCACTTGGAAGGATTTCCAAGCACGCAACAACAACGAGTTGGTGGCCGTATACGGTAACTTCGTGAACCGTGCCTTGGTGCTTACACAGAAGTATTTCGACGGCAAGGTTCCAGCAGCCGGCGAACTAACCGATTATGACAGAGACACCCTGAAAGACTTCGTCAATGTGAAAGCCGAGGTAGAGAAGCTGCTCAACGTATTCAAATTCCGCGATGCACAGAAAGAAGCCATGAACCTGGCTCGCATCGGAAACAAATACCTCGCCGACACCGAACCTTGGAAGCTGGCAAAGACAGACATGGAACGTGTCGGAACGATTCTGAACATCTCGCTTCAACTGGTTGCCAACCTGGCCATCGCTTTCGATCCGTTCTTACCTTTCAGCTCGCAGAGACTACGCGATATGCTGAATATGGATACTTTCGACTGGAATGAGCTGGGACGCAACGACCTGTTGAGTGCCGGACATCAACTGAATGCTTCGGAGCTTCTTTTTGAGAAAATAGAAGATGCAACCATCGAAGCACAAGTGCAACGACTGCTCGATACGAAGAAGGCCAACGAAGAAGCGAACTACAAGGCAAAGCCTATTCGGGCAAACATCGAATTTGACGACTTCACTAAGCTGGATATCCGTGTAGGTACGGTGTTGGAGTGCCAGAAGGTGCCCAAGGCTGATAAGTTATTGCAATTTAAGATTGAAGACGGATTGGAAACACGTACCATCGTCAGCGGTATTGCTCAACACTATCAACCCGAAGAGCTGGTAGGTAAGCAGGTTTGCTTCATCGCCAACCTGGCTCCACGTAAGCTCAAAGGCATTGTTTCGGAAGGGATGATTCTTTCGGCCGAAAACAATGACGGCAGTCTGGCGGTTATCATGCCGGGCAAGGAAGTGAAGCCGGGTAGCGAGGTGAAGTAGCCGCATAAGATTGAAATAAATGGCAGAACATAACCTGAAAGATAAAACGGTAAAGGCATTGGGCTGGAGCTTTGTAGATAAATTCGGACAGCAATTTATCTACTTGGCAACGGCCATCGTTCTGGCTCGTCTTTTGTCGCAGGCAGATTATGGTCTGATGGGCATGCTCGCCATCTTCGTAGCACTATCCAACGTACTATTGGACAGCGGATTTGGCGGAGCACTTATCAAAAAGCAGCAAACGACACAGGCTGATTACAATGCCGTGTTTTATTTCAATGTCATCGTTAGCTTCGCGCTATACGGAGTGCTTTATGCGGCTGCACCATTCATTGCCCGCTTTTATGACGAGCCTCAACTGATTCTACTCTCCCGGATACTCTTCCTGACCATTCTGTTTAATGCATTCAACTTCATACAAACAATCTTATTGACGAAGCATCTGCATTTCAATCGATTGGCACAGATCAACTTCATCTCACTCCTTCTCTCATCGGTCATAGCAGCTCTGTTGGCCATTCGGGGAGCAGGTGTTTGGGCATTAGTGGCTCAAACCATGCTGTTGGCTCTTTTCAAAAGTATCTTACTGTGGTGCTTCAACAGTTGGCGCCCCTCGTTCGGATTCAGCTTGCAACCCTTGAAGGAGGCTTTCGCCTTTAGCTCGCACATGCTTCTTTCGGGAATTATCAATGTGGTGTTCAACAATATCTATTCGGTCATTATCGGTAAGAGCTATAATAAAGTAGAGTTGGGCAATTATCAACAAGCGAATAAGTTTCAAGATATTCCGGTTTCACTCATATCAAATACTTTCCGCACCGTTGTGCTTCCTGTATTCTCGAATGTCAATACCGACAATGAGCGTCTGGGACGGGTGCTGGAAAAAACGATCAAGAGCATTGCCTTCGTTTTATTCCCGGTAATCATGGGATTGTATGTGGTAGCCGAACCGCTCATCGTAGGGCTGATCGGAGAGAAATGGCTACCATCGGTCGGTATCTTCCGTATCTTGCTATTGTCGGGGCTATTCAGCGTTTTTGCACAGATATTTAATGAATTATTAGTATCGAAAGGGAAGTCGCGCACCTATCTCCGGGTCGAGATAGCCAAGAAGGCCGTCTTGGTAATTGCCATCATCAGCACCCTTCAATGGGGAGTACAGGGTTTGGCTGTGGGCTGGGTCGTGTACTCTTTTACCGCTTTATGTCTATCCGGCTATTATGCCTGCCGCATTATCTCTTATCCGTTCGGTTCGTTTTTTAAATCAATTGCTCCCTATCTGCTGCTTGCCATAGCCATGACAGCATGCATCAGCTTGTTCTTTCTCGTAGAGATGCATACGTATCTGCGGATGGGCATACAGATAATTTGCGGCATCGTATTCTATGCAGGTGCATGCCTATTGCTGAAACTGGAAATGAGCAAAGAAGTAGCCCAACTTATTCACCGGAAAAGAAAGCATGAATCATGAAAAAAGAGATGCACGTATTAATACTACCCATGTACTATCCGGAAAAGGACTCTTCGCCGCATAGGGGATATATGTTTTACGAGCAAGCCACGCAGATTGTTCAAAACGGCTGCAAGGTAGGACTGGCTTTCGTAGAACAACGCCCCACCCGTAACTTCTCTTGGAAGAAGTTCTGCAAAGAGAGCCATTTCCAAATAAGTTCCGAAGACAATGGCTTGTTTGCCGTGATGCGCATGCATGCCTGGAACCCGAAGCTATCCACACACATCGGAGGATTGATCTGGACATTTTTCACCCTGCTGCTGGTACGAAGATACATTCAAAAACAGGGAAAGCCCGACCTAATCCATGCACACTTTGGGTGTTGGGCAGGATATGCGGCTTACCTGATTCGAAAGATATACCACATCGACTACCTCATCACCGAGCACGCCTCTTCGATCAATGGAGATGCTGTGCCTCCTTCACAGGCTCGCATACTGAGGAAGGCGTATAACCATGCACGAAAAGTGATCTGTGTGGGTTCTTTATTGGGACGGAACCTGCAACGCTACACCGATTATCCGGAGAAGATAACCGTTATACCCAATTTTGTCGACACACAAACCTTCCGATGGAGCGGACATATCACCGACAAAGAGGTGCGCTTTGTCTTTGTAAGCGTAGGTAACCTGTCGAAGCGCAAAGGGTTTACCGAACTGATAGAGGCGTTTGAGCAATCGTTCGGCAACCTGCCCCATGTTTCGCTTCTCATCATTGGTGACGGAGAAGAGAAAGCAAACTTACAACAAACGATCAATCGGTTGGAGATGCAGAAGCAGATCACCTTAACCGGGAGACTCTCGCGTGAAGCACTCGCTACACAACTGGATAGTGCCGATGCCTTCGTGCTGGCTTCTTATGCCGAAACATTCGGCATCGTAGTGATTGAAGCAATGGCTGCCGGATTGCCCTCCATTGGTACGATCTGCGGCGGACCGGAAGATATCATCACTCCCGAAAGCGGATTCTTGATTGAACCGGGCGATACGAAAGAGCTTGGTAAGAAGATGTTGAAATTATATCATACGTACGAACGGTTTGACAAAGAGCTGATTCGTAACTCTATTGTCAATCGCTTCGACTTTCGATTGGCAGGCAAGTTATTAACCGATCTGTATCGTCAATTAATAACATCATGAAGGTAACCGTGGTAGACTGCTCCGTTTCGGGGCATAGGGAAACGTACTATAAGCAGTTTTGCAGAACTTTGCACGCCATGGGGCATGAAACATCACTCATAGCCCCCGATGGTTCCGGGTTGGATGCATTGATCTGGTTTGAACCCATTCGCACCCGTCGGCTCCTTGCCCTGCCTGCCGGTAATACACTAAAGAAGAAGTGGACCGTACTCTGCAATGCGCTTATTTTATGTCTGAACTTAGCCACACTGCACAAGCAACTTCGCGGAATACGCCCCGACCGGGTGTTCTTTGCCTGTTTAGACGATATGCTGCCCACGTGCATTCCTCTTTGGCTGTTCAACCGACTACTACCTTATCGCTGGAGCGGCTTGCTAGTACAAGCCTCTTTGCCTAAACCCCGCTTGGGGATAGTAGACGTGAGACGTTGCTTGCGCTCCAAATACTGCACAGGAGTGGGCGTATTGAACGAATATGCCGTCGATGAGCTGAAACCGTTTCAGTCGCATATTCTGCTCTTTCCCGATTTTGCCGATACATCGGCACCCAATACGGCTTATCCCCTCCGGGAGCAAATTCGTGTACAAGCCAACGGACGCAACATTATTGCGCTGCTGGGCTCCGTTCATACCCGCAAAGGAACCGATCTGTTTATACAAACAGCCGAGCGACTTCCCGCCGATACATACTTCTTTGTCATTGCAGGCAAATCCTCGCTAGATGAATCACAAGAGGCAGCGCTGCAACACTTTGCACAGACACATGAGAACTGCCTGTTCTCACTGGAGCGCATTCCGGACGAATCATGCTTCAATGCGCTGGTAGAGGGGAGCACACTTCTATTTGCCGTTTACCGGAACTTCAAAGGAAGCAGTAATATGCTTACCAAGGCAGCACTGTTTGGCAAACCGATCATCGTCAGTCAAGGCTATTGCATGGGGCATCGGGTAGATGCCTACCATACGGGCATGGCGATTGGCGAAACAGATTCGGCAGCCTGTACTACTGCCATCGAACATCTATGCAACCACCCACAGGCACTATCCGAAGCCCGGTTCGATCTGTATGCCCGCGATCATAGTACCGAGAAGTTAACCGATTGTTTCCATCATTTATTGAACGATTTATCATGAAAGTACTCTATACATTTGGCGGAATACCGCATTACCTGGATGCAATGCTCAACAAACTTCACGCGAAAGGTGTCGAGGTCGTTGTCGTTACCCCACAGAAAGGCAATGCCACGATTGGCAAAGGAGTAAAGATGGTAGAAGGTGGCACTTACAAACACCTTACTGCCATAGAGAAGAAGATGTTTTACGGAAAAGCGGGCTACCCGTCTCTACCGCAGCTAGTACGCGAAGAGCAACCGGATATATTGGTCATGGGCTGGCCTTACTTTCTGCAACTTTTCTTTCAACGATCGCTTCGCAAAGCATTGAAGGAGTGTGGAACGAGAATAGCCATTCGCGAGATACCCTTTCAGACACCACCTTACGGTGAGATCAAAACCTATTTTCGCACCCATCCGATGTACGATGAGAATATGCAGCTGCAAAGTACAGGCATCGGCTTTTATCTTAAACAGTGGTTCACCATGTGCATTCGTCGCTATTGCTATGCCCAAGCAAGCGGAACACTCAATTACTCAACTGCCGCCTACGACATTCTGCCATCCTACGGAGTAAAGCGGGAAGACATACACGTTACCTTCAATGCTACCGACACCGAAGCATTACTCAAAGAGCGTACAGCAGTATTGGCACAACAGCCGATGTTGCCGCCTTGCACGCATCGCATCCTACACATCGGGCGGTTGGTTAAATGGAAGCGAGTCGATCTGTTAATCGATGCCCTGCCAAAGGTTATAAGCCAGTTTACAGATGCAGAGTTGGTCGTTGTGGGCGATGGTCCGGAATTGGAAAATCTAAAGCAACAAGCGGAGCGCTTGGGGCTGAGCAATCACATTCGTTTTGCCGGAAGTGTATACAAGCCCGAAGAGTTGGGAGCGTACATGAACGAATCGACCGTATATGTGCTGGCCGGCATGGGGGGACTTTCGATCAACGATGCCATGAGCTATGGAATGCCTGTTATCTGCTCGGTATGCGACAGTACCGAACGCGATCTGGTAGTGGAGGGTCGGAATGGTTTCTTCTTCCGCGAAGGGGATGCCGATAGCCTGAGCGAAAAAATCACGACTCTCTTCTCATCACCGGCTTTGTGCAAAGAGATGGGAAAAGAGTCGCAACGCATTATTAACGAAAAAATGAATATCGAATCAGTCAGTCTGCGTTATCTGGATGCATTTAAACAGATGCTCGCAAAGCGGCCATGATACGCTCACAGGCTTTGCCGTCGCCATAAGGATTGTGAGTTTCGGACATCTTCCGATACTTCTCTTTATCAGACAGCAACGCATTGACCTCGGCAACAATAGTAGCACAATCGGTTCCTACCAACTTCACCGTACCCGCCTCTACGGCTTCGGGACGTTCGGTCGTATCACGCATCACCAAAACAGGCTTGCCCAACGAGGGAGCCTCTTCCTGCACGCCACCACTATCGGTAAGCAGCAGTATACTGTGTTGCATCGCGTAGATAAATGGCAGATAATCGAGCGGAGAGATCAGATACACATTGCTCAGACCCGACAGCAGCTCATAAACAGGCTTCTGCACATGGGGATTGAGGTGTACCGGATAGACAATGTCCATTTCGGGATGCTCTTCGGCAAGTTCGCGGATGGCCTTGCAGATGTGTAAGAAACCATCGCCGAAGTTCTCGCGCCGATGCCCGGTTACCAGTATATAATTACGCTCCGGAGTTACCTCGTAGCCTTTCGCCTTCAGCTCGTCGTGAAGAGCTTCTTGCTTTCCGGGTGTCTGAGAGATAATCTCGACAGCCATCAGGAGTGCATCAATCACCGTATTTCCGGTTACATAGATGCGGTCGGCGGCAATATTCTCTGTAAGCAGATTGGCTTGCGATTGCTCTGTCGGTGCAAAGTAGTAGCGGCAGAAACGATCTGTTACCTGACGGTTCATCTCTTCGGGCCAGGGCGAAAGAAGGTCGTAGGTACGCAACCCCGCCTCCACATGGCCTACGGCTATCTGCTGATAGAAAGCAGCCAGTCCGGCTGCCATAGAGGTGGTGGTATCGCCGTGCACCAGCACCACATCGGGACTGAAAGAGGTAAGCACATCGCGCAGACCCAACAGTACTTTGGCAGTGATATCGTATAAGTCCTGCCCGGGTGCCATGATATTCAAGTCATACTCAGGAACGATATCAAACACCTCAAGCACCTGATCGAGCATCTGACGATGTTGTGCTGTTACGCATACCCTCGTTTCGAAATGTACAGTATCCTGTTGCATGGCTTTCACCAGCGGAGCCATTTTAATTGCTTCGGGACGAGTCCCGAACACCAATAATATTTTCTTCATCATTCATTCCCTTTTCGAACACCACAAAAATCAAGTTCCACCTTTGCTTCCTGCCGGGGCAACTCCATAAACGGAGTATGGCAAACAAGCCACACCACAATATCCGCCTGACGGTAAGCTTCGCGATAATCGGTCAGGTTGAAGCTGGGGTGCTTGCTGATATTGGGTTCGACGATCAACACATCGGCACGCGATTCGGAAATAATACGTGAAGCGATGTATTTGGCAGGCGATTCGCGCAAGTCGTCGATATTTGGTTTAAAGGCCAATCCCATACACGCTACAACAGGATCGCGGTCGTTCTCGGCAACAAACTGCTGACAGGCTTCGATCACGCGGTTGGCACACCAATCGGCTTTATAGTCGTTCGTCTCGCGGGCACGCTTAATGAGTTGCGCCTGCTCGGGATAGTCTGATACGATAAACCAAGGATCGACGGCAATGCAGTGTCCACCGACCCCGCATCCGGGTTGCAGAATATTGACGCGAGGATGTTTATTGGCCAACGTGATAAGCTCCCATACATTGACTCCCGCCTTGTCGCAAATCATCGACAGTTCAT
>POVV01000140.1_pt1 | contig 60520 bp, 46 predicted proteins | sample 1560271 | NCBI WGS metagenome assembly POVV01 (sample SAMN08337232, study PRJNA429181) | Bioreactor metagenome, whole genome shotgun sequencing project. | biome: cows' rumen and soil; feature: anaerobic; isolation source: anaerobic chemostat enrichment culture, galacturonate as sole carbon... | reverse complement strand
CGGGTGCGATTCAGTTCGCACCCGATAACTCAAGGTTCATGATATGACCATGCCAACCCCTCTGTGCCCGAATCCAATGCAAATTCATAGCATCCATCAGGAAACGGCCGACGTCTGGACCCTTGAGCTTATCGCTCAAGATTTTTATCCCTATTTGCCCGGCCAATACGCGTTAGTCAGCATTCGCGACAGTGATACCTCGCTGCGGGCCTATACTATTTCGTCTTCGCCCGGACTCAGCCGATTTATCACACTAACAGTGCGCTGTTTGACCGGCGGTGAAGGTTCAACCTGGCTAACTCACGAAGTAAAACCAGGGAATACGCTTTGGCTATCTGATGCTCAGGGAGAGTTTACCTGTGCCAACAAAGCGGATAACCATTATCTGATGTTGGCCGGTGGCTGTGGCGTTACGCCGATTATGTCCATGAGCCGTTGGATATTAGCCAGGCAGCCTGACAGCCATCTTATTGTATTTTACAACGTACGCAGCCCGTCTGACGTTGTCTTTGCTGAAGAATGGCAGCAGCTTTCAAATCGTTACCCGCAGCAGCTAACCCTGCATCTTATGTTTGAAAATGATGCAGTTGAAGGACAGCTATCCGGACGTATTTCCCAGCAACTATTAGCAGAGAAAGTGCCGGATATCGCCCAACGAACCGTAATGACCTGTGGCCCGTCGGCCTATATGAACGCCGTTGAAAAAATCAGCTTATCGATGGGCGTCCCTAATGAGCGTTTCCATAAAGAACAGTTCCATACTGCGGCTGAATGTATTAGCGGTGACGAACCGCAAATTAGTCTGATTATCCGTAGCCTGAATCAAACCTTTACCACACCGGTAGGCACTACGCTGCTATTTGCTCTTGAACAAAACAAAGTTCCGGTGATCGCTGCCTGTCGGGCTGGCGTATGTGGCTCATGTAAAACGAAAGTCATCAAAGGTCAGTATACAACGACCAGCCAGATGTCACTGACTCAGGATGAAATTGACCAAGGCTATGTATTAGCCTGTAGCTGTCAACTGCAAGGCGATACCGAACTGGCATAGCGGATTTATTTAAGGCGTTATTCCGGCTCATAGGCCACTGGCCGGGTAATTTAAATTATTTTCAGCGCATATTTCGCACACATAATCAGTATCGAAATATTGATTTTACCTAGCGGCCGAAGGGTAACGTTTTTAAGCTTACTCAAGGTGTTAATCATTAACGTTAGTCATCAATCTCAGGAGCCGTTCTGGTTACTCAGATTGATGACTAAGTGGTTTAATTTGATTTCAGCGTGGATTTCGTCCGCATAATCAGCATCGGAATATTAATTTTTCCTAGCGGCCGAGGGGGCGACCTTTTTATGCTTACTTAAATTGTTATTCATTAACGTTGGTCATCAATCTCAGTAACCGTTCCGGCTCCTTTCTTCTTAATACCGATCTTATTCATAGCGCCTTATGTGCCTTGCTTCGCAATACAACGCTTATTTATGAACAAATAAGATCAAGTGATAACGGCTCAGCGGTATTTATGTTAAAGTTCAAAAAAATAACATTCCCATTACTTAATAAGTACATACTATGTACATAGCCAAGGTCATCTTATGACACCACAACGTATATTAATTCTGGGAGCCAGCGGATATATCGGGCAGCACCTTATCCCCTATCTGACGTCTCAAGGCCATCAGGTTACCGCGGCTGCCAGACGAATACAGTGGCTGGAAGAACAACACATACCAAACGTCAGCTGCCAGTATGTTGACCTGTTTAAGCCTGAAACTATTACTCCCGCATTAAAAAATATCGACGTTGTCTATTATCTGGTACATAGCATGGGAGAAAAGGCTGACTTTTTGTATAGCGAAAAAAAATCAGCCCAAAACCTACAGCAGGCCTTGCGCCATTCCAACGTTAAACAAGTTATCTTTTTAGGCGCTCTTCAGCCAAAAGAAGGGAGTTCGTCACAGCATTTGCTGGCCCGAAAAATAACCGGTGAAGCTCTGCGTGCCAGCGGTATTCCGGTTACTGAATTACGAGCGGCAATCATTATCGGCGCAGGTTCAGCGGCATTCGAAGTTATGCGGGATATGGTTTACAGCCTACCGATTCTCACGCCGCCACGCTGGGTTCGCTCGAAGTCATCACCGGTCGCTTTAGATAATTTATTGTTCTATCTGTCAGAGATACTGAATCACCCTTCCGATCAAAACCGTATTTTTGACGTTGGTGGTCCTGAATACATTAGCTATCAAACGATGTTTGAACGCTTTATCGCCATTACCGGTAAAAAGCGCTGGATTATTCCTATTCCGCTGCCGACGCAATTTATATCAGTGTATTGGCTAAATATGATCACTACGGTACCTACCAACATAGCTAAAGCGCTGATTGAGGGCTTAAAACACAACCTGCCGGCAGACTCAGAACCATTACAGAAGCTTATACCTCAACATTTAATTAATTATGATGATGCGGTGTTAACCACCATGAATAAAGAGCAGTCAGCGGTAAACTCGGCTGATTGGGGATACGACCCTGAAGCCCGAGCCCGCTGGCGCCCCGGCTACGCGTTTTATCCTAAACATGCGGGTTATACTATAAAGACTACCGCCAGCCCGGAAAGCATCTGGCAAGTATTCCAACAAATTGGCGGACCTGAAGGCTATTTCTATGCCAATTATTTATGGAAAACCCGCGCCTGGATGGATGATATTTTCGGCGGGGAACGCCGCTATGGTCGACCTGAAAAAGCAGAGTTGGCCGTAGGCGATCAGGTTGACTCTTGGAAAGTTATTTCCATCAAGCCTCTACGTCAAATTGCCATGTTATTTGGGATGAAAGCGCCGGGGCTGGGTCGACTCACTCTAAGTATTAATGGGACGGGTGAAATTCATCAGATTGACGTTCGTGCCTGGTGGCACCCGGCAGGATTTGGCGGGTTACTTTACTGGTTTGTAATGATGCCTGCGCATCTGTTTATTTTTAAAGGTATGGCCAAGCGCATTGCCTGGTTAGCCGAAGAATTGGAACGAAAAAACAATTCTTAATATTTCACAGCATCAAACTAACTTTACGGCGCTATTTCGTTAAACCCGCGAAATAGCGCCATAAAACCAATAGCGTCCTGCAATTACGATTTATACTTCTCTAATAAAGCATCCAAAATCGCTAACGTCTCTGCATCAGCCTCACCCGAATAATTTGCCGGTCTGAAATGCATCTGAAAGGCCTTAATCACTGTTCGGGTTTGATTATCCATCACGCCACTGTCCGATACCTGATAACCATATCGATTGAGGTTATTCTGTAGCTGTTTGACATCGACGGCTGATTGTAACTGACGCTTTGCCAAATACAGCTCAACCGTCGGAGAGTCAGGCCATGCCCCGATGCCAGCATCGGCCAGTTTCTTCCATGGAAATAACGGACCGGGATCAATTTTGCGTCCCGGAGAGATATCACTGTGTCCGACAACGTTAATCGCCGCGATCTGATTGCGCTCAATAATATCCCGCGATAAGGCAATCACCAGCGCTATTTGGTTATCCGTAAAGGGCTGCCAATGGCTCACACCATTCACCTTAGATGGGCCCTGATTAACAATTTCAACCCCAACGGAAGTATCATTCAAATTGATTCTTCCGCGCCAAAAGCTGGCTCCTGCATGCCAGGCTCGCATATTTTCTGGCACCAACTGCAAAACAATAGCTTTACCTGACTGAATATCTGGGTCGGTATCAACTAAATAGTGAGCGCTGACGTTATCGCCGGTAAGGATGTTCAACGATGAAGGGAAATCTTCTGCCGTATAATGAAAAACCAAAAATTGAATTCTCGGTTCTGCTCCCAGAGCACGGTGAGTATCATCAACCCAGTAATCACCGCGGTCTTTAAGTGAATGACAACCTGAGCTTAAAAGCGCCAATACGGCCACAGCCAAAATATATATATACCGCCTGCCACTAAAGGATAAACCAAACTTAACCGCCTCTGACGTTGCCATCATATCCATGACTTAAATTACCTTGTGTTACTTTTATGCTGATCCTGTACTCATTATGCTCGAAAATGTCATATTTTGTTTCAAACAACGCTATTTTATTTGCCCTAAGCGATAAATACTCACACTACAAAGGGCAATAAACAGACAGATTGAGCAAAAATTCATCGAACTGCTTTTTCGTCTGCGATAAATATCAAAAAATGTTCGATTGTCGCTGTCCAACAGCGAATAAACCTGATTTACTACTTCAAGCTTTGTAGCCATTAACCGTTTAAGAAAGGACTCTGATGACGCTCTTTTTACAAAACTGCCTAGCATTTCCAACGATCATTTTCAGCGGACTACTGATTATAGTCTTACTGTATTGGATTTCTGCTGCCTTTGGCCTTCTCGATATTGATATTCTTAATATTGATGGCGTCGATATAAATACCGACGTTGACGGCTTTGATGCCCCCGGTGTGGCCGGATTACTCATGAAGCTGGGGCTAGCCGGTATTCCGGTGACTATTATTATCACCCTGATAACCTTAACCGGCTGGTTTCTGACCTATTTCAGCACTCACCTAATTCTTCGCTTTATCGATACTGATATTATTCGTTATCTGTTAGGAACTGCCGTATTTATTCTGGCTGGCTTTGTATCAGTTTTAGTGACCTCCATGATTCTAAAGCCCCTGCGCCCTAAATTGGCTAAGTTAAATCAAGCCAAAACGGTTAAGTCACTACTTGGCCAAATCGCTGAAGTCCGCTCTCCGATTGTTACTGAACAACGGGGAGAAGCTTTATTAGCCGATGGCGGTGCGGGTTTGATTCTTCAGGTCAGAGCATCTGAAGATGCCGGTATTGTTCGCGGAAATCGCATTGTTTTAATTGCCTACGACGCTGCAACTCACAGTTACACCGTTGTTAGTGAGGCTGAATTTAACCGACTTTAATTCATTTTTCCTTTCCCTGAATAATGGATAGGACTATCTATGGATGGTGGCTTAAGAATAAATCATGGAGGAGCTAAAATGTCCCAATTCCTTTCAAACAGCCGATGTCTGTCAGCTATCTGTTCGCGTTATACATTTGCCAAGCCCAGAATTTTCTTATATCGAACATTAACAAGAAAGCAGACCACACTTTTACAAGAAATTTTTCTATATTCGAACGTGAGTATCAGGTTTAGTTAGACACACGGTTATTAGTCATACTTTTGATCGGTAATATTATCGCATTAGCACACATTAGTTGATGATTACATAAGACTTAGCGGGACAGTAATATCCCTCAATTACACGGAGAAATACTTATGTCTATGGCAGATTTAATGCCGTTCTTTACCATTGTTGGCGCGGTTATCGTGTTCATTTTGGGATTTTTTGGGTTATTCAAAGCGTTCTATATCAAGGTGCCACAGGGAACTGCGCTGATTGTCAATGACATGTCATCTCAACCTAAAGTGCATTTTACCGGCGCACTGGTTTACCCGGTCATCTACAAAAAAGAGTTTATGCGTATCTCTTTGCTGACTCTGGAAGTTGACCGCCGGGGTAAAGATGGCCTGATCTGTAAGGATAACTTGCGGGCAGATATTACCGTTGCTTTCTACCTGCGGGTTAATGAAACGACTGAAGACGTATTGAAAGTCGCGAAATCTATCGGCGTTGAGCGCGCTTCTGACCATCAGGCCGTCAGCGTATTATTCAGCGCAAAATTCTCCGAAGCGCTGAAAACCGTCGGTAAACAATTTGAGTTATCTAAGCTATTTGAAGATAGACAAAATTTCCGCGATCGCATTGTCGATGTGATTGGTAAAGATCTTAACGGCTACGCGCTGGAAGACGTTGCCATTGACTACTTAGAGCAAACGCCAAAAAGCTCGCTCGATCCAAACAATATTTTTGATTCAGAAGGTATTCGTAAAATCACTGAAATTACAGCGATTCACAATATTGAAACCAATCAAAAAGAACGCGATCAAGAGCTGGCGATCAAGAAAAAGAACGTGGAAACCCGTGAAGCCAGCCTGGCTCTAGAACGCCAGCAGGCCGACGCAGAAGCCCGTCAGCAGCGTGAAATTGAAACAATTCGCGCCCGTGAAGCAGCAGAAACGTTAAAAGTAAAAGAAGAAGAGCGCCTGAAAGCAGAACAGGCGCGAATTCAGACCCAACAAGAAATTGAAATCCGGGAAGAAAACCGCCAGCGTGAAGTTGAAGTCGCTCAGCAAAACCGTACTCGTGCAGTTTCTATTGAAATTGAAAAAGTAACCCGAGCCAGAGATCTTGAAATAGTTTCGCGCGAGCGTGAAGTTGAACTTCAACGAATTGATAAAGAAAAAGCGCTGGAAGAAGAGCGTAAAAATATTGCTAACGTAGTACGTGAACGCGTCGCGGTCGAAAAAACCGTTGCTCAGGAAGAAGAACGTATTAAAGAAGTGCGTATGGTGTCTGAAGCCGACCGCCAGAAACAAGTCACGATTATCCAGGCGCAGGCCGATGCGGAACAAGACTTAGTGCGTCAGGTTAAACAAGCCGAAGCCGATGAGAACAGCGCTAAGCACAAAGCCTTAGAAATTAGCACCATGGCACAGGCAGAGTTAGAAGCTGCCGCCAAGCAGGCCGAGTCGAAAAAACGCATGGCTGAAGGCGTTGAGGCCGAACAGGCCGCTCTGGGTCTGGCAGATGCGCGTGTACGTCAAGCACAGGCTGAAGCTGAAGAGAAAGAAGGTTTAGTTCAGGCTAACGTTACCGCTGAAAAACTGTTGGCAGAAGCCCGCGGTGAGCAAGAGAAAGGATTAGCCCGCGCCCGTATTCTGGAAGCTCAGGCAGCGGCAGAAGAGAAACAGGGCCTTGCCGAAGCCCGGGTTCTGGAGGAGAAGCTAACGGCTCAGGCCCGCGGTGACGAACAACAGGCACTGGCCAACGAAAAACAAGGCCTGGTTGATGCTCACGTATTAGAAGAAAAACTGGCGGCTCAGGCTCGAGGTGAAGGTCAGTTAGGTGCTGCGCAGGCGGAAGTTGTTCGTCAGCGTCTGAAAGCCGAAGCTGATGGTCTTACAGATAAGTTTACCGCTATGGGGAATCTTAATACCACAGCCCGCGAGCACGAAGAGTTCCGTATGCAACTGGAAAAACACTTCGAGCAAAGCATGGCCTCTATCTCTGCAAATAAAGAGATTGCCAGAGAACAGGCAGACGTTCTGGCCGCCGCGCTCAGCAAAACGAATATCGACATTGTTGGCGGCGATGGTAGCTTCTTTAATACCTTCTCTAAAGCCCTTAGCGTCGGTAAAGCCATTAATGGCGTGGTAGAAAAGAGCCCGGTGGTACAGGATGTGGTACAGAAACTGATGGGAGCAGGTAAAGATGGCCAAAAACTGGATATCGAAGCCCTTTTACAGAATCCGGAAGTATTGGCGCTGATTCAGCAACTGACATCAGCACCGAAACCATCTGCACCACCGGCTTCGCCAGCGCTGCCACCCGCAGCACCGGTACCGCCAGCACCAGCACCAAGCATGACTGAAGACTAATATCCGGCGGGCCATCCGTGCAATTGCATTCGATGGCCCGTTTCTTTTTATTTAACACATTGTATTTAACACATTGTATTTACTAAGATAAGTTCACCCAGAAATAGTGCAGTATCAGGTCAACGGTGAATTTATCTTAGTTAATTTCTCTGAAGAATCATTATCAGAGTCAGCGCGACTAAAAAATATAATTTTATCAAGGAAATGTTAAACGCCATGTCAGATAACCAAGACAATAATCGCGAACAGGAATTACTGGATAACGCCGTTGCAGAAGGCGGTGCCTACGATATTTTACGTAAACGCTTATCTGAACAGGGCCAACAACTCCACGAAAAAGCGAAACAGCTAAACGGCCGTCGTCTGGAAGAGTTCGGCAAAAGCCAGATGGACATCATTGGCCGTATCCGTATTCGTACTGAAAATAACTGCGTTGCGCGAGATATTGTCCGCGTCGGTGAGTGGTTGCTGTTTGGCTATAACGTTTTTATTGGCTTGAAAAAAGAGACGCGCATAGAAGATGTCTTCTCTCTTTATCGCCTGACTGAAAATGAGGGCGAATACGACGTTGAACCCGTTGCTTTAACCGGCACCTTCCTGAACATCAACAGCTTTGTTCAGGACTTTAACGAGCTCTACACTTACTATAAGAATACCCAGTTACTTCAACTTGTTGAACGTGACGGAAAACTGCTGGCCAGTTTCCAAATAGGCGAGAGAATTACCGACGTCAGGGTTTTCCGCTGGTCAATATCAAGCGATAAAACTGAAATTAAGTATATCGACAACCGCGGTGAACGGGATATCGCCCTGCCTCCGGCCTATGACTTTGAGTGGCATAAAACCACCCGTGAGAATGCGGTCAACGGCCGCTACTCTCATATGAATATTCTGGATACGGTATTCGTCGAAACGATCGGCGGTGACCTGACGATTAAGTGTGAAAACAACACCGAAGACGGCTTGGGGATCTATCGGGAAGCGGTATTAGATAAAACCCAATCTCTGGATGATGCGCAGATTGAATATGCTCAGGCCGGCACCCTGATTTTGCTAAAAATATTGCCTTATCGGGAAGAGTCCTGGCGCTATCTGGTTTATAACACCTTATCTCAAACAGCTATGCGTATTGATGCCATAGGGCTGGCCTGTATTCAGCTACCGGAAGACCACGGCATTATCTTCCCGGGCGGTTACTATTTACAAAACGGCGAGTATAAGACCTTTGACCAGCCGATGGATGGCATGCGTTTTCGCCGAATTCGTCGTTCACCAAACGGTGAAGACGTATTATATATTTTCTATGAGCCTAACTTTGGCCGTTTAGCCCTGTTTAACTACAACATGATTGAACGTAAGCTACACAATCCGTTGTTTGGTCATGGCTATGCCATGCTGGAAGATGGCCGAATGGTGCTGTTTGAAGGCCAATCAAATGAACCTACCCGTATTCATCCAATGCAGGTTTGGCAAACGCCCTACTACTCAGATGAATATGCCGCCCTTCAGCCGGCAAAAAATAGCTTTTTTGGCCGAATTGGTAATGCCGAACTGGTTCGGGGAATTTCTGACCTCTACCACATCGCCAGAGAGATAGAACAACAGCAAATATCATCTCAGCTTTATGAAAAACTCAGTCAGGATGCACGCCGACTGATCGATATCTACTATTGGCTCAATGATGAGCAGAGCCTGCATGCGTCCATCTTACTAAAAGAAATATCACAGACCGGCGAACTGGTACTGGATGAATACGAAAAAGTTGAGAGTATCCGCCGCCAGTCCGAACGGGCAATGAGTGAAGCAACATCTCGCCAAAAACAGCTAATTTTATCCTTATTACCGGACAGCTGGAGTAACGCTCAGCAGTTTGTTGACGCACTCAATGAGCTTAATGTCCACCGCGGGCAGCTCATCACCCTGCGGGATTATCGCTATATTGACTTAGCCCGACTCGATGAGATGGAACAACAGCTCACCGAGAGCCAACAAAGAATCTCACTCGCCACGGCTGACTTTTTAGCCAGCGATAAAGCCCTGCTGCCTTTTACTCAGCAGCTTCAGTCACTGGAAAAGCAGACTCAGGAAGCGACGAATAACGTCCAGCTTAACGAGCCTTTAGCCGGCATGGAAAAAATGTCTGCGGATTTAGACATGCTTTCCAATCTGATGGCCTCATTGAAGTTCGAAGATACCATTCAACAAACTCATATTATTGAATCAATCTCTGAGATCTATGCCAGATTAAATCAGGCCCGAGCCCGTTTACAACAGCGCCGCAAAGAGCAAGGTTCAGTAGAGTCTATTGCTCAATTCGGGGCTCAATTTAAGCTATTTAGTCAGGGGATTACTAACGCCTTAACGCTGGCCAGCGATCCTGAGCGTTGCGATGAGCAACTTTCCCGTTTACTGGTTCAGTTAGAAGAGTTGGAAAGCCAGTTCAGCGAGCAGGAAGAGTTTTTAAACGATATTCTAAGTAAACGAGAAGAGTTACTTGAAACGTTTGAAAGCCATAAGCAATCCCTGCTGGATGAACGCCAGCGTAAATCACAAAATCTGACCGTTGCCGCTGACCGACTGCTCGACAGCCTTCAACGCAGAACCGCTCGATTTAACACCCTTGATGAGCTCAATGCCTTTTTCGCCTCTGACCCGCTATCGATTAAAACTCGTGAAATTATTGAACGATTACGCGGGCTAAAAGACAGCGTCAAAGCCGATGATATTGATGCCAAATTTAAAGCCGCCCGGGATCAGGCTATCCGCAGCTTAAGGGATAAATCCGAAATATATGAAGACGGTGGCAACGTCATTAAGCTCGGCCCTCGCCATAGGTTTAGCGTTAATACACAGGAACTGGATCTCACTATTTTACCTCGCGGGGAACAGCTTTATTTGCATTTAACCGGCACCGATTATCAGGAACCCATTGAAAGTGATGAGCTGGAAACGCTAAAAGAGTATTGGCAGATCTCGATTGAATCTGAATCACCTGAAGTCTACCGGGGTGAATATCTCGCCTACTCTCTGATTTATGCCGCCAGTAAAGAGCAAGATGGCCTCACTCTGGACAAACTGATCTCCCTACTCCATGAGCCGGAAGCGCTGGAAAAAACCGTTCGTGATTTTGCCTCACCTCGTTATAAAGAGGGATATGAGAAAGGCATTCACGATCACGATGCCGTTGCCATTCTACAAAAATTAATTCCCGTTGGTGAAAGCGCAGACTTACTGCGTTTTAATCCTTTAGCCAGAAGCATTGCCGTATTGTTCTGGCAGCATATCCAGAAAGAACCGCTGCCGTCCCTCTGGCCCGAGCGTGCCCGGACCAGCATGAATATTTATCAGCTATTTCGTAGCGATGCCGGGCTACAGGATTTACAGGCTGAAATCGAAGCAGACCTAAGCCTGTTTTTGTCTCAGTTCCCCATCGCCTGTCAGCCCTATCAGCAGGCTCAGGCGGCAGAGTATCTCAGTCTGGCGCTGGGCTGTTCGCCAATTGAATTCAGCTTTAGTAAGTATGCTCGTACCCTGTTCGATAGCCTACAAACTCAGTTAGAAAAAGCCCATATGTGGGGCGACTTTAATCGTTCTCAACAAAATTTAGGCGATCGTCTGGCACAGCGCTGGCTGCTGGTAGAAAACTGGTTAACCGGTATGTGTTCACTTCCTGAGTTTTCAGCGCTGGCAACTTATATACCCGAAGCCGTTGCACTGACACTATTAGATAATCGTGTTGCTGCGCGCTTCAGCGAAGTAGATTTACACTTTACGGTCACTCAGCTAATGGGTGAACATCCGCGAATTCAGGACAGAGCATTAACCCTGAGCCTGGATGATTATTTTGGCCGTATGCGCAAACACCGGAAAGTGTTTATTCCAGCCTACCACCGATATCAGGAACTCAGACAAAACGTTTTAAATCAGCAGCGCAAGAACCTTCGTCTGCATGAATTTAAGGCCCGCCCGCTAAGTTCTTTCGTGCGTAATAAACTGATTAACGACGTATACCTGCCGATTATCGGTGACAACATGGCTAAACAGATTGGTGCTCTGGGTGAAGGAAAACGAACCGACCTGATGGGCCTGCTGCTAATGATTTCACCACCGGGGTACGGAAAGACCACCCTGATGGAATATATTGCTAACCGCCTGGGTCTGATTTTTATGAAAATTAATGGCCCGGCTTTAGGCCATGACGTTCTTTCATTAGATCCTGAACAGGCACCCAATGCTACCGCCCGGCAAGAGCTGGAGAAGCTGAATCTGGCATTAGAAATGGGAAATAACGTGATGCTGTATGTGGATGATATCCAGCATACTAACCCTGAGTTTCTACAGAAATTTATTTCACTGTGTGACGGTACCCGCCGCATTGAAGGGGTATGGAAAGGCAAAACAAAAACCTACGATATGCGCGGTAAAAAATTCTGCGTTGTCATGGCCGGTAACCCTTATACCGAATCCGGTGACGTATTCCGCATTCCTGATATGTTAGCCAACCGAGCCGATATCTATAACTTAGGTGAAGTTCTGGGCGGCATGGAGGAAGCCTTTGCGCTGAGCTACATTGAAAATAGCCTGACCTCTAACCCGGTCTTAGCGCCGCTAGCCCTACGGGATATGAATGACCTTTATCAGTTTGTCGATAAAGCAATGGGTAAACCTTTCTCAAATAATAACTTAAGCTATAACTATAGCGACGCAGAAATCAATGAAATCGTTGCCGTGATTGAACGCATTATCATCATGCGTGATACCGTGCTGAAAGTGAACCAACAGTACATTGCCAGCGCGGCTCAGTCCGACAAGTACCGCACGGAGCCAAGCTTTAAGCTACAGGGTAGCTATCGCAATATGAATAAGCTCAGTGAGAAAATATCTTCCGTGATGAACCCGGCCGAAGTCCGGCGAATTCTCGACGATCACTACTTAGGTGAAGCCCAACTGCTGACTCACGGTGCAGAGGAAAACTTACTTAAATTAGCTGAAATTCGCGACTTGATGTCGCCAACTGAAGAAACTCGCTGGCAGCAAATAAAGCATGACTTTATGCGCAATAAGGCACTCGGCGGTGATAATGCCGAGGTCGGAGATCGGGTGGTTGCGCAGCTTGCTGATTTAGTTGAAAGCGTTCAGGCCTTGGGTAAATAACCTTAATGAAAGCGTGGATAAAACAACGAGTCTGGATTCTAAGCATACTGACTACCGTGCTAATTATTATACAGTGTATAAATTCAGTTACCGGTGATGCTTTAAATAATTTCGGCATACTTCCCCGAACCACTCGGGGACTGGTCGGTATATTATGCGCCCCTTGGCTGCACAGTAACTGGGAGCATTTATTCAGTAACTTACCAATATTACTGATCTTAAGTGCGTTATTAATTAGCCAGTCCGTCCGCGATTATATTAAGTCTAGTATTTTTATTATTCTATTCAGCGGCCTTTTGGTTTGGATTTTTGCCCGTACCGCCATTCATATTGGCGCCAGCGGATGGATTTTCGGACTATGGGCTCTACTACTAGCCAGAGCATTTACCCAGCGTAGCCTGCTGGATTTTATCTTTGCCGCAGTGGTCTTCATCTATTACGGTGGCATAACATCAGGAATGATACCGGGAACACCCGGTATCTCTTTTGAAGCGCATATTGCAGGTGCTATCGCCGGCTTAAGTTATGCTCTGCTAACTCGGAAAAAGCACCGGATAGAACTCAGTCCGTAGCGCGGCTAATACGTTTCAAATTTATTTTATTTAAATGCAAAAGAGTATTTTTTCGAATTAAAACCTATTAATTCCAATAAATGCCGTCATAAAGACTGGATGATATATTACAGCCCTATTTTTAGTATTAAATGCTTTATTTTGGCTTGCGATTAAAGCAAACTACCTTAAAAGAGACGGGTATAACGTTAACAAGATATTAACGATGGAAATACTCTGTTCCAGATCAAAGAATATATATCGCTGACTTCTGATTATTTGAATTTTGATATTTTTATTTTATGGATAACGTGGATATGGATAATGCTGCACTGGAAGATTATCTAAAAACAACGCTTGCTGATTTATCATTAAGTCAGTCTGAACGTAATCAACTTCGTGAGCTAGGGCAAACATTAAATCTGGAACAGTCCAGCTTTATGCGTAATCGCGCATTTGATTTAGTCAGAGCCCAATTAACATCGGCCCCTGAGGACCTCCAGCCAACATTAAAATGGCTGGAGCTTGTGATCAAAACTCTCGATATCAGCAGCATCCAACCCAAAATCAATTCCGCCGCCTATTTCTCCCCGGGTGAAGCCTGCCGGGAGAAAATTCGTTCAATGCTGGCTCAGAGCCGTCAGAAAGCAGACATCTGTGTTTTCACCATCGCAGATGATGTGCTTACAGAAGCGATTCTAAATGCCCACCAACGAAACGTTCAAATAAGAATAATTACTGATAACGATAAATCAGAAGACAGCGGTAGCGATATTGAATATCTGCAAAATAAAGGTATCGCCATCGCGATGGATAATAGCCCATATCATATGCACCATAAGTTCGCGCTTTTCGATAATAGTTTTCTGCTCAACGGCAGTTTTAACTGGACGCGGAGCGCTTCTCAGCAAAATCAAGAGAACGTGTTAGTAACTGACGATATAACATTACTCACCGCCTACCAAAAAGAATTTAATAAACTATGGACGCAGTTTAACTAATGGAAAATTTCATATTAATGCTGGCTATGGAGGTAAAAAAATCGAAGACTGCATTTAAGTTTACCGCTAAAGAAAAGGTAGATATACTCCCCGCACAAGGAAGTTTCACTCTACGCAAAGATTGCATAAAGTTCCCTCATTTCGTCGCGCCCTCTATGCAATTCCGTTACTTTCTCTACAAAACAGAATAAATATGAATAATAAAATAAAACGAATAACTCTTTGTTTTAGTATTGCGCTAACGTTGGCGGCCTGTTCTAACCCGCCTTCACGCAAAAACTATGATTATGCACTTTCGCAAGGACAGATTGAACTCGCTCAAAAAATAGCATTAGAAGAAGGCGTCGCACCGGGTACCGATACCGCGACTGAACTTCTTTGGTCTCTTGAAGCGGGTGCCGTATTACGTATGGCAGATCAGGTAGATCGCTCAACCAAAGTTCTTGATGGCAGTGAGTTATTGATTAAAGACAACGAAACGCAAAATCTGGCGTCCTCTGGGCTTAGTCAAGCTGCATCAATGATTGTTAATGATAACGTGATGAGCTACACCCCGCGTGTATACGATCGGGTTATGGTTAACACTTATAAAGCATTAAACTTCTGGCAACAGGCTAACTTTAGCGATGCTCGCGTAGAATGGAACCGGGTTGACGATCGTCAACGTCGTGCCGCGGAATATTTCTCTAAAGAAATTAATGCTCAAAAATCAGAAGTTAAAAGTAATAAAATCGGCGACAGTTACTCTCAGTCAATGGAAGCCCTTGAAGGATCAGGTATTGATGTATCTAAATGGGCACCTTATGATGGTTACATTAACCCGGCATCCCTGTATTTGCATGGCCTGTACTTCTTAATTAACAGCGAAAGTGCGGCTGATTACACCAAAGCAAAAGAGAGTCTAAAGCGCGCTTACGCACTGACTCGCAGCAACCAAATTCGTGCTGATATTGCACTCGCTAATAAAGGCCGTACCGTTGCTCCCGGCGTTTGGGTTATTTTTGAGAATGGTCTGGCAGCCAGAAAAACTGAACGGCGTATTGATTTACCTCTGATTCTGGTTACAAAAAGCGTGGCCTATACCGGTATGGCTTTGCCCGTTCTGGAATCAGGTAGCCCGGCTTACCCTTACCTTTCGGTAAATGGCTCTCAAAAAACCGAGTCGTTTGCCAGTATGGATAAGATCATTGAGGGTGAGTTTAAGACTGAGTTTACCGGAATTTTGATCAAAGAGATCTCTCGGGCCATCTTAAAAACCGCGGCTCAGGCGACCATGATGAATTCGGATAACAGCACGGTTAAGCTTATCGGCGCATTAACCGGTATTGCACAAGCCGTCAGTACACAGGCTGATATTCGTAGCTGGCATGCACTACCTTATGATTTCCAGGTTGCTTACGTTAAGTGGCCGAAAAGCGGACAAATTCAAATTAGTCCACCTGGAGGCGAAGCAATTAACGTTGATTTACCCGCAACGCCTCAACCCGTTGTCGTTTATGTGCGAGTGCTGAACGCTGGTTCTGCTCCACAAGTTAGCGTACTAACCAGTAAAAATGCGATGTAATGGACTATATCCAAAACGCATCGTGCTGAACTTTTAAACTGTATTGAGAGCTTTATAATGAATATTTTTAATAGAAAAACATTTCTTGCCGCTGCAGTAGCGCTGTCTTTAGCTGGCTGTGCACAGGAAGGTGCTTATTACGTAGATAGTTCTTCTGATAATGTTGCCGTTATGGGTCTGGACTATAAAGACTTCGAAATGGCTGCTTCTAGCATGGTTGAAGATATGCTGAGCTCAGACTTACTGGTTCACCCACAGGGCGGCCGTTATGTTTTAACCGTTACCGGCATCGTCAATGATACTGACCAACGTATCGATACCGACCAGTTAACTAAAAAAATCCGTACCAGCCTGTTAAATTCCGGTCGTTTTGTTGTGACTACCGCAATTAGTGCAAACGGCCCGGAAGACGAGATGACGCGTAAAGTTCGTCAATTGCGTAACTCTAAAATGGTTAACCAAAAAACAGTTAAGAAAGATGGCCGCGTAATTGCCCCAGACTTCTCATTAACGGGTAAAATCATTCAGCAAAACCAACGTGTGAATTCAAAAACACAGCAAGTTGAATACTATTTCCAGTTAACGTTAACCAATTTGGATGACGGTTTAGCCTATTGGGAAAAAGAGTATCCAATCATCAAGCGTGGCGACAATCGCACTGCAAGTTGGTAAGGTCGGCGTTGCACCGTATGCCTGTTTAATCAACATACGGTGCGATTTATATTATTTTTACCCATTAGGGCTTTCTTAATGAAAAAATGGATATTGGTACTAGTAGGTCTTTTGGCAGTTTCACCTGCAGTTTATGCAAAAATTGAAACTGTTGATGCTCAGGGATATGGCGAGACCTACGAAAAAGCGGTTGATGCTGCTTTGGCTGATGCCGTTCGTCAGGTTAACGGAATGACCGTAAGTACTCAGTCAGAACGCGCTGGTGATTATGTTCGGGTTAAAGACAAATCTGATGCCACAATTGAAGGAAAAGGCACCTACGTTCAAGATACTAAGAACAAAGATGACTCTTTTCTAGGCAACAAAGGTGTAGACAGTACGCTGACCGAGAATTTAGATGTGAATGTTGGTGGTAACGCTAACCGTGACTTAACCGTAAACACCGGTAAAAGTGCACAAATTAACACTCGCAGCTCCGGTACGGTAAAGGGATATAAAGTTAAATCCCGTGACTGTGACCCAAAAGGATGTACCGTTCTCCTGAGCGTTGATATTGATAAAGTTGAGCGTAAAACCTCTCAGGCTAATTCTAAACGCGATCGCCTGGCGGTCATTACTACCGGTAACCGCAGTCGTTCAGCTTTTGCTAATCAGCTCCGCCAAGAAATCACTGACCGTATCGTTCAGTCGCAGCGTTTCACCGTATTAGACCGCAGCACAACCAACGATAAAGCCTTCGAACAGGAAGAAGCCTTCTTGGAAGGTCGCCTGAATAATTCAGTTGATATCAAGCAAGCTGCCCTTCCGGCTGATTACCTATTGGTTATCAACGTGACGGAAGCGGGTGTTAATACTAAGACTAAAGTGACCAGCGTTGACTTAACCGGTGAATTTGACGTAACCCGCACCAGCAAAACTAAAGTGACCGTGCGTTATTCGCTGCTTGAAGCGGCCACTCACGGCATTCAATGGTCTGACTCTAGTGTATTTGAGCAAGGTGGCCGTTATTTAGAAACCGCCCGCCAACAAATCAGCGACGTTATTGCCGATAAAATTGTCAACAAACTGACTCCGGCGAAAGTCGTCAGCGTTTCTAACGGTCAAGTCATTATTAACCGTGGTGAGGCAATGACCTACTTAGGCGACCGTTTTGATATTTATTCTCAAGGCGAAGAGCTGATAGACCCTGACACGGGTGAAACCTTAGGCGCAACAGAAGAAAAAGTAGCGACTATTGCTATCGATAGTGTTAAAGACAAAATCTCTTATGGCATTGTTGAAAGCGGAAAAATTGAGTCTATCGAAAAAGGCGCAATTGCCCGACTGGCTCCACCTCTGCCGGTAGAGAAAAAAGCGACCGATAAAAAGGTGACTAAGACCAAAACAACGCCAAAACCTAAAGCTGATGCACAGAAGCTGGGTGATTCTGGCGGCGTTTTCCTTAAATAGGTTAAGCTCGCTTATACACCATAAAAATAGCTAACCTCACGGTTGGCTATTTTTTTATCTGAAACTAACGTGTTAAAAATACAGATTGTGAAAATAACACTAGGCCGCTATATCCCCCTGTCTAGATAACCTGAGGCATTAAGCCTTTAAATCAATAAGACTCCCGATATCGGCAATAAACTGTTAAACATATCTTACCTTATCAAATACACAGGCTTATAATCGTTGGTAACAGCCTCGTGACTGACTAAAGCGCCCACAAACTCGTTCGTCCCTGTTCAGGGAATCCGTTAATGGAGCAAGATATGTTTAATTTTGATTACTATAATCCAACCCGCATTATCTTTGGCAGCCATCGAATTAAAGATCTCGATGCACAAATTCCGGCCAATGCCCGAGTTCTTGTCACCTATGGCGGCGGAAGTGCTAAAAAGCACGGCACAATGGATGAAGTTATTCAGGCTTTAGGTTCACGTAAATATATCGAATTTGGCGGTATAGAGCCGAACCCTCACTATGACACCTTGATGAAGGCAGTCGAGATCGTTAAAACCGAGCAGATAGATTATCTGATTGCCGTTGGTGGCGGTTCCGTCATTGATGGTACGAAATTTATTGCTGCCGCGGTGTATTTCGAAGGCGACGCTTGGCAAGCTTGGATTGGCAGTACGCCAATTAAAAAAGCCTTACCGGTAGGTTGTGTATTGACCTTGCCAGCAACCGGTTCTGAAATGAACGGAACTTCGGTTATCTCTAATACCGCATTGAATGCCAAGCTCAGTAACAAGAACCCGCTGCTATTCCCTCAATTTGCTATATTAGATCCAAGAAAGTCATATACTTTACCGCCACATCAAACGGCTAATGGCGTTGTCGATGCTTTTATCCATGTGGTAGAACAATATCTGACTTATCCGGTTTACGGTAAAGTTCAAGACCGATACGCCGAAGGCCTAATGCTAACATTGATCGAAGAAGGCCCTAAAGCGCTGGTAGAGCCTGAAAATTATGACGTCAGAGCAGCTATCATGTGGAGTGCCACTCAGGCCCTCAATGGCCTTATAGGCGTCGGTGTTCCACAAGACTGGTCTTCTCATCGGATGGGATATTACTTCACTATTTACCATGGATTAGACCATGCCCAAACGTTGGCTATTATTCTGCCGGCAGTTCTTGAAATTCAAAAAGAGTCTAAGCGTCTGAAGCTTCTTCAATATGCAGAACGTGTCTGGGGCTTAACTGATGGTAGCGAAGAACAGCGAATTAACCATGCAATAAGCCTGACCAGAACGTTTTTTGAGGATATGGGTATTCCAACTTACCTCAGGGCATATGGTATTCCTGAATCATCTATTGATGAAGCCATTATCTATTTAGAGAAATTTAATTTGTTACCATTAGGTGAACATAAAGATATAGGTGTAATAGAAGTACGAAAAATTCTAAGTTTGAGTTACTAAAATCAGCCGACAGGACAGAATAACGTTATAAAGACTTGTTCATTTCCTGTCGGCATACTATGATAGTGTTATCACTCGGCTATGCTACTGCTCACAACCCTGTGTTATATAATCTCCAGATATATTACCACCAGCTGTAACATTTAATTAATGATGTACATGGCCGATCTGGATTCACCTTCCAATTAAATCTATTAAAGTAAAAAATAATGAGCGATATTGATTATTTAATGATGTTCCGCAAATGTTCAAATCATGACAGTTTAGAGCGCCTATATGACAAACTAAACTATTCTTTAGTTGATAATAATATTCTTGCCAATATGTATCGTGCTGCCGACCATCGGCGTGCAGAGCTAGTCGCAGGTAAACTGTTCGACTTAGGTAAAGTTCCTAAATCTCTTTGGTCTCAGGTTAAATAGTTCTATATTTACAACTAAAGCTAATGATAAACACATTGTGTTTACCCTTTGTTTTTAGATAGTTATATAAAACCTGATGCTAAACTGTAAACATTAGACACACTGTCATGTGGTTTTTTACTAATTTGCCCTGCTGTTTGTTTTTTATGCCATTTACTTCATATGTATCATCGTTATTTAGATATGACTCTCATGTAATAATAGCTATCTCTTAAGGTAGCTATTAGCATTGAGAAACAAATAAAATATTTCTTAATATACCCACTTTGATTTTACGTATATTTAATACGGGGTATAAAATTAATCTAAAATTGCACCAAATCAAAGAATAAGGGACTTAATCTGATAAGCACATCAAACGGTCCAACCAAATAAATTAACAATTAAAACCAATAAAAAATGAGCTAATAAAGTTTTTAAGCGCAGTATATAGTCAATAATATGAAACAAACTATTCATATATAGTTTGTTTCCACTTGCGTTTTGTCCAGCTAACACTAACACGCTCTGTTTATCATATATAAACAATGCCGGTTCCGGTTCAGCCCCGAATCCTTGAGTCTGATTATGACGAAATGTTAATAATTATTTATTTCCATATTTTTCAATAAGTAATCTAATATCATTTAATACCGCAAGGTCCAATTTCTTCAATCTGATTAAAACACAAAAACCTAACCACCTTGTTAACCTTTAAAATCTTTAATATTCATCAATATGATGGCTGCTGTCGCAAATTTTATAGATTCAGTGGTATTACTCAGCTAGACGCTGCCAGCAGGAACATCTGAGCAGTTGGCTGGTTAAAAATCGACTCTGATGGCTAGATAAACAAACACGCCCCTACTCTTAACTAAGATCGCCCCAACAGAGCAGACAAGTAACCCCAAACGCAGGTTAACAACACACCAATTTGCTCAGTTGGTGAACACTCAGGTTAAAGATAACAATTTAGCGTTGACAGTCTATGTGTAGCTAGATATGATTCGCCCCGTTCAAACGATTCCTCTGTAGTTCAGTCGGTAGAACGGCGGACTGTTAATCCGTATGTCACTGGTTCGAGTCCAGTCAGAGGAGCCATATTTAGAAAATCCGCTTAAGGAAACTTAAGCGGATTTTTGTCATTATATTCCTGCAAATCTTTATTTATTTTTGATTCAATCAGCGCACAAGAAAAGCCTTGTCGATGGTATTCTGTTATTCGTATCCATCGAGATAAATTGGCGGTCTGAGTTAGAATAAAAGAATGAGGTTTTTACATTACCTGCTTGTCATTGTACTTAGCACCGTAACTTCGGTTGCCATAGCTAAACAATCACCAACGTCAGAGGTTCCATCATCGAAATCACAGGGTACTACTTTCGTTAATGCTACCTGTGAAGAAACGTTCAGACCCAATGGGAAAGTAGAGGAACTCTACTGGACGCAAGGTGAAGACAATAAACCGGTCACCGGCAATGAAGTTGCTCAGTATGTCGATCTGAATCTGGTGGTCAAAACGACAGGCTATCAAAATGGAGATTGTATAGAAGTTCAACTCTCTTCTGATGAAGGTGATATCGCCGTTGGAATAAAAAAGATCGTTCTACGCGACAATGTGAATGAAGATGGACGCCTATATTTCAAACAGCCGCTAAAAAATTTCACCGTCATTATTCGCTAACACACGGGCGTTGCTGAATAAATCGAACTCAACCGACGATTTAAGTGGTATTACCTTTTCGCTATTCGCCCCCCAGATCTGAATGAAAAAAACCTGATCGCCCGCCAATATCTGTATAATTTATCTGGTTTGCTGTGCTGCAGAAAACAGATACTGACACACAAGAATCTGCTTTTTTGTCTAGAAAAAAAATAAGAGCGCTATCGCAGCGCCCTCATTCAGTTAACATAAAAACCATCAGGTAAGAATCGCTCCCAATCTGGCCAGCACCTCGTTTGTGACGCTGTCAGGTATTCGCTCCAGCCGTTTGCCATTCCTTGCTCCCATGTCAATGGTTCTGGGCTGATCGCAGCGAATAACTCCCGTTGTTTTCGTCCCTGCGCCGTCCAGTGAAACAGCAAAACCTGCTGTGCGGGCAAAGTTCCCGCCGCTGGTCACAGGAACGACAACAGGTAACCGGGTAAACGTGTTGAACGATGCCGGAGAAACGATAAGTACCGGACGTTTTCCACTTTGTTCATGACCGGCTGCGGGATCTAGTGAAACAAGCCAGATTTCCCCTCTTTCCATTTACAGGATCTCCTTTCCTATCGCTGGAGCGTCAATCCATTCGCGATCTTCATCGCTAACTTCAGCATGTGGTTCGCACTGTGCAAGAAGCTCCTCAAGCGAATAACGAGGCCGCGTTTGGGGTTGGATAATCAGACAGCCGTTATCAACGGTTACGCCGACTTCGCTGTCTGGCAGCAAATCCAGCGTTTTCAATACGGCGGGCGGGACTGCCAACATGACGGATCCTCCTACCTTTTTCAGGCGAGTGATATACATAGAGCACCTCCGAATATTATATTTTAATATAACATTAACGGCAGGAAGTGTGCAATTTTTAATCATTTCCATTGTACTGGTTTCCTTAGCATAATGAGGCGTGGAGAGAACCTTAATCCATCCGAAGACAGAGCAGGCAGTTTTCAAAGGCGCATTACCGGTAAAAAGGAAACCGTCCTGATACATCAGGCGCTTCTTTCAGGTCATGAAGCATTTCGTGCTGGCGGGGCTTAGTTCGCAATAAGGAAGGCTGATAATAGAAAACTGTTTTTGCAGTTCAAAGGATTATTACGGATCGGATAAACAAAATGCGGCGCAGGTTCCGGATCAGATCTGCGCCCTATTCCCACGGTTCACTGATAGACCAGCTATCGCATCAACAGACAAAATAACCTGCACAATCGGCCTAAGCACCGCGCCTGAACTTACTCCGTAGGTCAATAAGCTGGCATATCCCATTCTTCTAACGGAATCGGGCGACCAAAGTAATAACCCTGCGCCCTCAGGCAGCCCAACTTAAACAGTTTCTGCGCCATTTCTTGTGTTTCGATACCTTCGGCTATCAATGGTACCGATAAGCCGTCAGCTAACCGGATAACGGCTGAAATGATAGCTTCACTCTTAGCGCTATTCAGCACGCTGCTGACAAAATCACGATCGATCTTCAAACAGTCGAAATTCAGGTTATGCAGGTATGAAAGGCTCGAAAAACCAGAACCAAAATCATCAATTGCAATCGAGATACCAAAGGCGCGAATCCGCGTTAATTGATCCTTAATCACCGGATTGCTTTCCATAATCAGCGATTCGGTAATTTCTAAGGTGAGGTTTTTAGGCGATAGATTAAACTCATCCAAAACAGCCGTAATATAGCCATAGAAGTCAGGCTGCATCAGTTGCCGCACGGATACGTTGATGTGAAGTTCAAAGTCCGCCGGCCAGCCGGCTTTTATTTTTTCTGACAGTTGACGACATGACTCATGCAAAACCCACCGCCCAATCGATAAAATCAAACCGGACTCCTCAGCCAGCGGGATAAATATATAAGGGGCCACCATGCCATATACTTTGCTGTTCCAACGTATCAACGCTTCAGCCCCAATCACTGAGCTATCTTCAAGTTTGACTATCGGTTGAAAATAGACCAGAAACTCATTGTTGGTCATCGCCTGGTTTAAATTAGTCAGCATACGGGTGTTATTCACGGCTATAGTCATCATATCCGGGTGATAGACTTCATAGGCACCGCTGCCTTTTTTTCTCGCCGCAGCCAGTGCAACAGAGGCATTACGCAGATTATCATTCAGCGCTTTATCATCGAACTCACCGTTAACAAAACCAATATTCCCAACAAATAGCAAATGCTCGCCTTCATCACTACTTAAGCTAGAAAAGATATCGATATATTTCTTAATTTCTAGCGAACAAATCTTATGCTCAAAGCTATAGGGATAACAAATCGCAAACTCAGAATCATTGATTCGGGCAAGAAGCGCATTGACGGGTACCGTTTCCAAAAGGCGTTTAACAAACTCACGCAGGAGTGATTCCCCTTGTTTATATCCAAGAGTGTTATTGATTTCATTTACGTTATCTAAGCTTATCAATATCAATCCTTTCCAGAGATTCTGTTCTTCCTGAGTTGCTAATTCACGCATTCTTTCCATTAAGCCTTCTTTACTCAATAACCCGGTTATTGAGTCGTAGTAGACCTGACGTTTTAAACTGGAGAAGGCCTTAGAAAGGGTTAAGGACATATCATTGAAGGCATCATTTAGCAGTTTGATCTCCTTAAGTTCAAACCGGGTCTCTTTTGCCGGTACCCACTTGAGCTTGGCAATAAGCCTCGCCTGTTTAGCAACCTCTAAAATCGGGGCCGTTATTTTAGCTAACGTGATCCATGCCAGGGTGACGCCAATGATAAAAATAAGCACCACTGAAAAGATGGTAATTATCCGGTCTTTATTGAATATACCGACCAAATCATTTTGCGGGACAATAACGGCCATACGCCAGTTTTGCAGGCCAAGTTCTTCCCCCACGGGAACAACACGTCCATAAAAAATTTCATCATCAACATCAAAGGTAATTTTAGTGATATTACGATCGGCCAGATAAGGGGCAATACTGCGTATAATTTTGCTGTCACTGTCTGCCGGAGACATTAATCGCGCATTTTCCAAACTGGCCAAACCCTGAGATGTCGCCAACACCTCTTTTTCTACCGTTGAATGGGAAATAATTTTATTATCGCCATTTACAATAAAAATAACCCCGTGACCTAAATTAGGTATCTCTCTGAGATAGTGATTGAATTTCTCCAGCTTAATGTCGCTGGAGACTACGCCAACGTAACGCTTATTCACATCATAAATCGGGCTATTGTATGAAATGCTAATCCCTTTGAGATCGTCTATATCTTGGTAGGCAACGCTCCAGGATGAGAGCTTATTTTTATCTGCGTCACGATACCAAGTGCGCATACGGGGATCATAATGATTAATTGAGTTGCGTACCGGACTCTCCATTGATATTCCGGAATAGAAATTCAACACGCCGTCCGTTCTGGAATCTTTCAAAATAAGCATAAAGCTGTCTGCCTGAGCCCCTCTGCTTACACCGATATAATCCCCATTGGTCGAACCGAAAGCGACAAGGCTTAATTGAGGGGAATACGGAAATATTCGCCGCAATGTTCTTCTTAACGGAGACTCAAACTCCTGCAGGTCTTCCAGATCGTCGGTTAGAATCTCGCGCATGGCCATTTCAACGGCGGCGTTAGACTGAACAGGGACTTTAAGAAAGTTAAATAAGTTATTCTGAACGGTTTCGATCTGGGCTGAGGTTATTTTTTCACCAAGTCCGTTAAATATCAGGTTTTCATTTCGCAGTTGTAAAAAGATGGCCGAACCAAACATGATGGTCAAAATAAAAACAAAAAGCGATGTCACTACCAGCTTTAAAGATACTGTATTTAGTACTCGCACATACCCACCATATCTAGTGAAAAAACAATCTATTATAGCTTAGTTTGAGCAAATCCTTCTGGCCTTGTTGCCCCGACAGTCCTGCGATACTAACTGCCCATGGCTTCCTGCTATTAAGTCTATATTACTTTCAGTCACTACCGGGCTGATTCAAGAAATATTCTTGAATCACTGACGTAAACACCCAACAGGTAATAATTATCTTACGGTACCCATCCCGCTAGTCATTTTTATTCGTAGTCACTAAATTTAAACAGAACCGCTATTAGCAGATTTGGCTTTTTTATCATTGGAATAAATCAATAGCAGACTCACTAAATGACTAAAATAGAAACACTCATCAGCTTAATTGCACGAAGTATAAGCAAACGAGCCGGATTCACTTTTAGAGCAGTTGACAGTACCACTGTTGGCGGATATGATTCGTTCCGTTCAAACGATTCCTCTGTAGTTCAGTCGGTAGAACGGCGGACTGTTAATCCGTATGTCACTGGTTCGAGTCCAGTCAGAGGAGCCAAATTAGATTTCAAGAAGTTCAGATGAGTCTGAACAACTCTTGAGATTAGGCAGTTTAAAACCCCGGAATGGCGACATTCCGGGGTTTTTTAATATCGGGTCATTAGCATTGTACTTCATCGGTAACCTTTCCCTCACTCCATTAGCAAGACGGACAATCACAGGTAATCCTCATTGAAAGAAAAAGCCCCGATAAACTGTCGGAGCCTTTAGGTTACTGCATTCTTAGAAATTAACATTAACCAATATTAATTTATTCAATCAACCCGGCTAACGTAAGTTTTAACCTTAATTTACTCAGAGTTTTTATTTTTAATACCCAGTCTCGTTACCCTGCCATGTTAATTAAAAATAAAATCAGCCAGCCAAAATTGATTTAATCGATAATGCTGTTTTCATTAAATGTGAAAAGGAAAAAGGGGATAATTAATGGCCTCCCTCTTCTTTTGGTTCGACTTCTTCTTTTGGTACAAATAGCACCTTAGCTAATAACATACATGTTACAACACAAATAATGATCGAGGCATATCCTCCACCAAAGGGTAACACGGTAAAAATACCTAATATACTTAACAACTTAACAATAAAAATAACCGGTAAAGCACTTAGCGATAATCTTAATGGACTATTTAATAACCTATCCATAAAGAGTGCGCCAAAAAGTGCTGGTAATAAAAACTGTAATGCATCCAGTATTGCTTGAGGAAGGTGCTCAATGATCACTTGCCCGGCAACCGCAAGAAATGTCATTAAAGTCAGACTGATAAATATAGAAACTGAAATCCCAATAGCGGTAATAATAGTGCCTTCCGGCGTTCCTAATTGATACCCTGCAGCGTTCAGAGCCTGAGTTGCAGCAGGAACCCGGACCTCTTTGGTATTCCCGGCCATATAGGATAAATAGAGCCCGGGAACCCCAAAGATAGATTGCAGTGACATTGGGTCGACAATATACCATGGCAATAAAATAGATAGCATCGAGACCATACCCGTAAAAATACTATCTGCCGTTGGCTGGGCATCAAAATAAAATAATAAAACTAACACAGGTAAATAGGCCACCAGTAATACTGAACGAGTGCACCATTTTCCGCGGCTAACAATATAAGGCATGTAGTCTTTTTCAAAAATATCACTTTTCGTTTTCATTATTATGGTCCATTTTTATTTAGCGATCACAGCCACAGTCATTCCGATGACCATACAAATGGTTAATCCCCATTCTTTTAACCATTGAATATTTGCTTTTCGATTATAAAGAGTAATACCAGCCATTGCGGACGCAGAGGAAATAATGGCTAGGGTATTGGCTCCTAAGGGATAACCAAAGTTCATGGTTAATGCACCAAAGCTACCAATCAATGCACCACTGCCAATGATTGGAATCAGGTGAACATTGCCTCCGGATATAACCTTATTCACTTTATCCATTCGATGAGCGAAGAATGAAACAAATAATAGGAATGGTAGCCCACATGTCGTCATTACAATGGCCGCCGCACAGAGATAGCTGGCATTAAGTTCACTTTTACCTAGCGTTAACCCCATTCCATCAGCGGTAAAAGCGGCTTCCATAAGGGCATCGGCAACAGAACCAATGAAATCAACCCTCATCCAGGCCATCGGGGCACCGACATACAACATCAGTGTCAGAATGCCTGACAACATCATAAAACAAGGGCCAATTGATGCAATTGATGCCCCCCGAATGGCACTGCTGACTTTAGCATCAGAAATGCCAATCTCTTTTGCCGTGCGTAAACTTTTTCTGAAAAATAGAAAAGCTTGAGCGAAAACAAAACAGAGTGCGGGAGCTGCTGCCATCCATAAAATCCAGCTATTGGCAATGTCGCTATACTGTTCTGTCATATCACTCCCCTTCTTCCATCTTGAAGCAGAAGGTGCATACATTATCGGTAAAGAAATGTTTTTGGTGGATGCATTTCAACTTCGGATTAAAGCCATATGCAATAGACGGATCAATCATTTCACAATAGAGCATGCCATATTTTTCCATGCCCAATTTCTGAAATTCACTGGCAAAAACACAGCGCGTAAAAAGCTGTTCTACATATCCATCACCATAACTATCAACGCTCTCAAATTCATCGCTACGGTCCATGTCATAGCTGACTAAATAATTGTCGCTGTCATTTTTTTGTCCGCGTGCATGGGCTCTTCTGGCAATATCTTTTCCTCGCTCCTCGCCAAATTTCCAGACACCTCGTTTAATAGCCTCTTCACCTTTTTCACCAAACTCATCAACAACCTCTTTGGCTAATGCAACAAACATTCTGGCAAACATTTGATACATAGATACAGGCTCTAAATCATCGGCGATTTTATTACTTTCTACTTTATGATCTTTCATGAGTTATTCCTTATTTAATGATTAACGTGTTTATAACGGTATATTTACGATACAAATAATTAGTTCTGGTCTAATGCAATCATGGTGTGAAATAACACCTCGGTTCCCTTTGCCATATTTTCCCAAGTAACATTTTCATCCGGATGATGAGTGATGCCCTTATAGCAGGGCACAAACAGCATGGCTGACGGGCAAACTCCCGCCATAATCATGGCGTCATGGCCCGCGCCACTATTCATGTGTCGATATGATAAATTGAGTTTTTCGCATGAATGAATAATCAGCTGTCTTAATGCTTCATTCATCACTACCGGAGATTTATAAGAAATATTGTTAATATCAAATGCAGTATTACATTCTTGTTGAATTAATAACGCCTGCTGATGAATATACCTGTCAATATCTTCAAGAATTTTTGCATCGCCAGAGCGGATATCTAAGGTAAATTGGCATTGATTTGGAATACAGTTAGCGGAATTAGGCTGCAGTGAAAATTTTCCTACCGTTAACGTTGCACTATCAGCGTATTGACGAAGAATAAAACGATTAAGCTCAGTGACGAATAAACAGCCGGCCACCCCCGCATCTTGCCGCAAGGTCATGGGTACCGTTCCGGCATGGCCAGCAAATCCGGTAATTGTAATTACCATTTGCTGTATAGCGACGATACTGTCGACAATACCAATATCAATATTGGTTGCTTCTAATACCGGCCCTTGTTCATCGTGCAGCTCTAAAAAGGCTTTGATCGACTCCGGAGCGCGGAAAGCGGGTTGAACAACCCGATGACCTAAATAGTCTGTGAGCACTTCGCGTAGGCTATTTCCCCGATCGTTATACAGCCGATCTTTATCCTGCTCGGAAAACTCTCCGGAAATAAACCGGCTGCCTAACAACACCGTCCCAAAATGAGTGCCTTCTTCTTCAACCGTTGCCAATACTTCAACGCTATGGCTTAACTGAATATTGTTTTCTTTTAGCATTCTAACGGCTTCTAGCGCACACACTACGCCGGCAATACCATCAAATGCGCCTGAGTTTCTGACTGTATCGAGATGAGAGCCACTGACAATGCTCGGTAATGCCGGATCTTTTCCTAGCAAGATCCCATACACATTGCCCACATCATCTTCTTTAATAGTTAGCCCGATTTCCTGCATCTGTTGCTTAAGATATTCCACACCCTGTCGGTATGTAGCAGTAAGCCCAATTCGGGTCACGCCACCATTACAGGGCTCTGAAATATGACGCAGTGTCTCAATATCTTTTTTTAAACGTGATTGATTCGCCATAACGCCGCCTACTCCCCTAACATAATGTTTAATATTTCTTGATCCGTTTGCCGCATTCCCTGGCTGGCTAGCCTTCCGACGGCCTTTATCGTGTGGTCTACCGAAGATTTAATGATGCCGTCACCGGGTTGTAATACGTCATTTTTCATTGCAATCTCATGACACATAACGGCAGTTTCAACACAGGTAGCAATTTTGGCTGCACACGAAGCCTTTGCACCGTCACAAATCATGCCGGATAGCGTCCCGAGGGTATTAATGACTGAATATTCAATTTGCTCATCAGTGCCCTTTCTCAATAAAGTAATCCCTGCGGCACTACCGCTGGCAGCACAAACGACGCCGCAATAAGCAGACAATTTTCCGATATAGGATTTTTCATACAGGGCAATAAGGTTGCTAAGGAGCAATGCCCGATAGCGCTCTTCTTGAGATGAATTAAGCTCTTGAGCATAAATAATAACGGGCAATGAAACGGTGAGCCCCTGATTACCACTCCCGGAATTAATCATAACCGGTAAATCACATCCGCCCATTCTGGCGTCAGATCCGGATGCAGCATATGCTTTAGCGCGATTCTTAGGACTATTATCTGATGTTAATAAAATGGTTTTACCCACATTGATACCATAGGGATTATTAAGGCCTTCTTGCGCTATTTGTAAGTTATATTGAATCTCTTGATCTAATAGATCGATAAGCGAGGTGTAATCACTATATCGAGAAAAATGGATAATCTCCTGAAGAGTAATCCCATTTATCGAATGACTATCCTGTGGGTTGTTATCGATCTCATCTAGTTGAGAACAGAGTTGTTCACCATTGCGGATAATGCTAACTACATTCGTGTGCCCATCTCGAATTTCAACGCTGACCGTATCATTCTTATATTTTCCAGTAATAATGATATGTAATGTGGCATGACTTTCAAGCAGCTCTATTGAGCAAGGAATCTGTGGAATTAGGCGCTGACATTGTTCAATTTGTTCTGGCGTTATATCAGACAAAACCTCTAGTTTTTTATCTGAACAGCCAAAATAGGCGCCCAATAAACAGGCTACGGAAATACCTTTCATTCCACCAGAATTAGGGACAATGACGCTTTTCACATTTTTAACCATATTTGCACTACATTGTGCAAGCAGCGATTCTGGTTTATGCGCTAAATATTTAGTCACTAACGAAGAGGCATAAGCGATAGAAATAGGTTCTGTACAACCCAATGCCAATACCATTTCATCACGTAATAATTTAATTAACTTCAATTCAATACTCATATATATCCTTAATTCATGTGTTATAAGATATATAGAGCAAGGAGCATGCCAACCTCATTTAAAATAAAAGCCAATATCATTAATTCATTAAAAATCAATAAATAGCTTCGATCCCTAATTAATTATATGTGAGTAGAGTCACAAAAAATAACAACATGAGTTGGCGTAGATTTATACAAATTTTTATTATTGTTAGGAATATAATTTAGCTTTAAGCCTGATTACCCACCTAACATATTGATTTAATTTAATTAACTAAATATGGGAAAAATTCTTAAAAATAAGAATGAGCATAAGCAACAGCCAGTGAGTAATTTCGCTTGGTTTAAACATCCCGTAATTTTTTTCTGAACTCCGCAGGGGATACCCTCATTAATTTACGAAAGATAGAAATTAACGCTGATGCGCTGTTATAACCTAGCTCAAATGCAATTGACTCAATGGTATAATCCGTTTCGCCCAACAGAGATAATGCCTTGATGACTCGTAACCGCTGGCGCCATTCTCCTAATGTAATACCTAGCTCTTGTTTGCTTCTGCGCATTAACGTTCTTTCTGTTGTATTAAATTGGCGAGCTAGCTGCGAAAGAGACAGGCAAGAGTGAGGGTTATCATCCAGAAATTGCAGAATAGGCTTAAGAATGCGATCGTTTGAAGTCGGTAAATAACTGTCTACTTTAGGCATTTCACACAGTTGATCGACTAAAACTTGGAGTAAACGCTTCTCTTTATCCGTTTCAGGAAAAATAATTTCATTGTTCTGTAAAGTCCATAAGATACTTCTAATTAATGGATTTAGGAGCAATATCGTTGGTTGCTTAGGCAGAGACTCACAATATTCAGATAAGATATACAAAGAACAATGTACGACTTCACAATTATTAAATGCAATATGTTCAACCCTTGGTGGTAGCCATAAACCATACTGAGGCGGGACAAGAAAATGTTTATCATCTATATGAATTTTCATTACCCCGCGATAGCAAAAGTTAAACTCTCCGCAACCATGTTGGTGCTTAGGATAAATACCATTCTTAGGCATAAAAACTATGCGAGGAAATATCGGTGATGGCAGCTCATCGCCATATGCCGGTAAAATTATTTGGCTCATATCATTTACCCCACAAACAAATTGCTTACCTATTATTCACAATGGCTGTTTAGCGATACATTATGGCTGAATCTCTCTATATGTATAAGCCAATAAAATGGCACAATCATTTTATATCTAGTTTAAATCAATTTTTGTAACAAAAAAGATCCATTAATAGAACTTATCATAATTTGATTATAAATGGTGTAGATTATGGCTATGTCCCTTAAGAACATTGAAAATTTTATTCAATCTTATATTAATACGATTGCGATAGTATTAAAGCTTGATATAACCGTCGTGGATAATAATTTAGTCAGGATAGCAGGGACAAACCGTTATTCTACTGAGATCGGAAATACGATTCATAAGACGAAATTCTATCAAGACGTGTTTAGCTCAGGATTACCTAATATCATGTGTAAGAAAACGAGATTTTCCGCTTGTTATTCCTGTGCTAGGTATCGAAGTTGCTCTGAGTTGGCCGATATAGCCTATCCAATAAAATACAACAATGACATTATTGGCGTTATCAGCCTGATTGCATTTACCGAAGAATCTAAAGAAACGCTGATCAATAATGATAAAAGCTATATAGATTTTTTAAAATGCATTAGTACCTTGTTAGCAAGCCAGCTATTAGTTTCAATTGTTAAAATTCCATTAAAGTCTAATCTCAGCCAAATACAGAATAAATCTAAAGTTGAATTTATTAGCGCTGATTCCCGAGTTAAAAAACTGCTTGAGACCGCAAAACAAACGGCAAACTCGGATTCAACTACTCTTATCACGGGAGAGAGCGGAACAGGTAAAGATGTATTAGCCAAAATTATTCATCAATCAAGTAACAGGTCCGCGCATCCGCTCATATCAGTTAACTGTGGTGCAATACCGGAAAATTTAATTGAAAGTGAGTTGTTTGGCTATGAACGAGGCGCTTTTACCGGCGCCAACAGAGAGGGAAGCATAGGCAAATTCGAGTTAGCCAATAATGGTATTTTGTTTCTTGATGAAGTGGGAGAGATGCCGCTTACCGCTCAAACAAGACTACTACGCGTGTTGCAAGAAAAGACAATCCAACGTATTGGCGGGAAAGATGATATTGCTATTAATGTAAAAATTATCTGTGCAACAAATCAGAATTTACAGCATTTGATTCAAGAGAAAAAATTTCGGGAAGATCTCTATTACCGGATTCATGTTATTCCGCTTCATATTCCGCCGTTAAGGGAAAGAAAAGACGATATACAGCTGCTTTCAGAGCACTTTCTAAACCACTTTAACCATAAATTTAGTAAAGAAATCATCATCAATAATAATGTTCTTGATAGATTAAAAACCTACTTATGGCCGGGAAATGTCAGAGAACTAAAAAATTTCTTTGAATACTTAACCAATATCAAAATGAGTGGAGAGATCGACGAAAGTGATATCCCGCCATCAATGCGTCATATACCAGAGATGAAAACAGAATCTTCCCGGTCACTAAAATCAATGCTCAAAATACAAGAAAGCCAGCTGTTACACTCACTAATCTCCACGACGTACAGTGCAAATGAAAAAAAGCAGTTGGCTAATCAACTCGGTATATCAGTCTCATCCCTGTATCGGAAAATAGCTGAATATAAACTGCAGCAAAGAGGCTAATGGAAGCGCCTTACCCGACAAGCCAGTGAACGAAAAAAGCCCCGACGGATTGTCAGGGCTTTTTAGGTTACTGCATACTTAGAATTTAACATTAATTACTTCAATAAGTTATAACTGATACTGCTACTAGATGTACACGTTCATAAGAGAAAAATTAAGTATTTGTAGCGAACAATTCCTCCGATTTATTAACTTAAAACACATAATTCCCTAAACATTCATATTAGCTCGTCGATTGTCTGACTCACTAACTTAGTACACCACCCTCGCGATATGTATTTACTACATGGCCTTACATTCGTCGCGATATTCTAAATCAATGTAAAAATACCCATTAATCGCGAACATTGACTACAACTACAGGGCCTTTATCGCGCTAATTTACTGTTCCTGCCGCGATGATACTCTTAACTTCGAGGCCTGACTCCCATCACGATATAACTGATTTAATATATCCCCCATCGTGACGATGTCCAATTAACATTGGTTAACTACGAGGCCTTTATCGCGTATATTTACTAAAACACAGACAACCTACAAATCGCCTGAAAGCCCGATTCCGTCTGCGTTAACAACCAATTTAACCATTTAAATTTAGTTGTCAATACTGTTTTTAAATACAGTGCATTTATAATTTTATAACCCCTAATTTATTAGTGACTAAGCGAGTTGAAAGTTGCTGATATCACACAATAAAAACCACAAAATATGATCGGGTACCGATATGCTGGGCCCCCATACTAAGTAAAAAGAGACCGTTATTGATAAATTCTCCCTCGCTCTTTCTGGTGAATCTCATGTAGTCGTCTACACTCAAAAAACGATTTTATTTACTCACCATTCAAATGTATTTAATGATTTGTGATCATAATCACCTAATGTAACTTTTATTTATTTTACGCTGTGAAATAAATAAGCCTGACTGAAAAATCGACAGTTTTAGACCAGCTTTACATACACCGTTCTCACTTAAAACATACATGCTCCGGAGCGTTTTTCATGTTCAAAGATCTCTTTGCTAACCTGCAAAAAGTCGGTAAGGCGCTGATGCTGCCCGTTTCCGTCTTACCTATTGCAGGTATATTACTCGGTGTTGGTGCAGCGCACTTTAGCTGGTTACCCACAATTGTCTCTGACGTGATGGAGAAGTCAGGAAGTTCGATATTCGATCAAATGCCGTTACTGTTTGCCGTTGGTGTTGCTTTAGGCTTTACCAATAACGATGGCGTTGCAGGCCTGGCCGCCATCGTCGGTTATGGAATTATGGCGGCAACATTAGGCGTTATGGCCGGCGTTTTGGGCGTTGCTAAGATCGACACCGGTGTTCTGGGCGGTATTTTAGTCGGTGGCCTGGCGGGTTATCTGTTTAACCGCTTCTATCGTATTAAACTCCCCGATTATTTAGGCTTCTTTGCCGGAAAGCGTTTTGTCCCTATTATCACGGGATTTATCTGTATCGCTTTAGGTGTTGCCCTTTCCTTTATTTGGCCGCCAATCGGCAAAGCCATTGGTGCATTTTCACAGTGGGCGGCTTACCAAAACCCGGCTATGGCCTTCGGTATCTATGGCGTAGTGGAACGTTCATTAATTCCTTTCGGTTTGCACCATATTTGGAACGTTCCGTTCTTCTATGAAGCCGGCCAAGCCTGCGTTATTGACAATAAAGTTGTTGCTACCATTATCAGCGAAAATATCTGTAAAGCAGAGAATGGTCGCTGGATTACCGGTGAGATCCAACGTTATCTTCAGGGCGATCCTACCGCCGGAAATATGGCTGGCGGTTACTTATTTAAGATGTGGGGGCTACCAGCAGCCGCTATTGCTATGTGGCACACAGCTAAACCAGAAAACCGGGCAAAAGTTGGCGGTATTATGATTTCGGCGGCTCTGACATCATTCTTAACCGGTATCACCGAACCTATTGAATTCGCCTTTATGTTCGTAGCGCCAGTGCTGTACGTTATCCATGCGCTTTTGGCCGGCTCAGCCTATGTAATTGCCATCCTGCTGGGGATGAAGCACGGAATGACCTTCTCACACGGTGCCATTGACTTCTCGCTGTTTTATCACTTATCGACAAACGGCTGGCTATTCTTTATTGTCGGCCCGATTTACGCCCTGCTCTACTACACAATATTCCGGGTGGCTATTATCAAACTGAACCTGAAAACCCCGGGACGTGAAGATGATACTCCGAAAGACGCCGTTAAAGCGGCAACCGGCACCAATATGGCTGCTGACCTGGTTGCTGCATTTGGTGGAAAAGAAAATATCACTAACTTAGATGCCTGTATTACTCGATTAAGAGTCGGTGTTGCCGATGTTTCTCAGGTAGATCAAGAAAAGCTAAAGCGTCTTGGCGCGGCAGGCGTTGTCGTGGCAGGCTCTGGCATTCAGGCTATTTTCGGGACCAAGTCAGATAACCTCAAAAGCGATATGGATGAGTATATTCGTAATAACTAGCTATTCTGTGGGTCTCTAATGAGTAAAATGCCGTGACATCAGCCACGGCATTTTTGTTTCTATTAGTCATTGGCAACAATCTCAAATATAAAAAGCCCCGTAAATACGGGGCCTTTGATATTGAGTTACGGCTGAAAATATTACTTAACGTCGGCTTTAGCCTTCATGCTTTGAGAGATATCCCGACGCTCTTTTGACAGCTCAGCATTCTTGATGATGTATTCATCAACACGCTCTTCATAGTCACTCTTCATATTAGCGATGATAGCCTGAACGTCTTCAATGCTCATGCCCTGCTTGATATAGTCACTCAGATTTTCCAGTAACAGCACTCGCTTCTGGTTGTCACGAATTTTCTTTTCGTTATCCACAATATCACGCTTCAGTTTGTTTTTACGGCGGGACAAACGCACATATTCCAGCACGTTTTGAAATGAAGGTTTGTTCACGTTTTCCATCATAGTACCCTTACTTAAGAAATAAGAAATCTTGGCTGACTAAATCAAAATAGCTCTTTGGAATAGTACGTAACTAAAACCTTAACTGCTACTTAAATGATACTTTTCTATCACATTGTTATTCGCAGGCATAACCGTTTACGTTATTGCTCTGCCAGTTCCAAGTATCTTGCATCATAGCAGTTAAATCACGCGTCGCTTTCCACCCTAGCTTTTTCTCAGCTAAAGAAGGGTCTGACCAGCACTCTGCAATGTCACCTTCTCTACGGGGAGCAATACGGTAAGGAATAGCTTTTCCTGAAACCTTTTCAAAGGACTTAATCATCTCCAATACGGAATATCCGATACCTGTCCCTAAGTTATAAGCACTAAATCCCTGATGGTTTTTCAGAGCATCTAGAGCATTTAAATGGCCCTGAGCTAAATCCATCACATGGATATAATCTCGAACGCCGGTACCATCTTTGGTCGGGTAATCATCACCAAAAATAGCGAGTTCAGTCAGTTTCCCTACCGCTACCTGAGAGATATAAGGCAGTAAGTTATTGGGAATGCCGTTAGGATCTTCGCCGATTAACCCTGATTCATGCGCACCTACCGGGTTAAAATAACGCAGCGTAATAACAGTATAGTCAGGCTCAGCCCGAACAAAATCTTGCAAAATCTGCTCAACCATCAGTTTCGATGTGCCATAAGGATTAGTGGTACCACCAACCGGAGCATTTTCAGTAATAGGTACAACGTCGACCATCCCGTAGACCGTGGCCGAAGAGCTGAAAATAATATTTTTAACGCCGGCATGACGCATCTCTTCCAGCAGAACTAAAGAACCGGTTACGTTATTTTGATAATAAGAAAGCGGTTTTACTACCGACTCACCCACCGCTTTAAGCCCGGCGAAGTGAATAACGCTATCAATAGTATGTTGCGCAAAAATCTGTTGTAAGCAGCTTCGATCAAGAATATCACCTTGGTAGAAAACAACTTTCTTACCAGACAGGGTTTCAACACGTTTCAACGCAACCAGCGACGAGTTAGATAAGTTATCTAATACAATAACCTCATCGCCACGTTTGAGTAGAGCTAAAACGGTATGAGAACCGATATACCCGACGCCACCGGTAACTAAAATTGCCATAACGCTCTATTCCTTCCGTTCATTATTGACAAAAAATCCGGGAATCCCCGGATTTTTGCAGATCGCTTAAAGCTATTATTCCATCCATTCGGTATGGAATACACCGTCTTTATCAGTACGCTTATAGGTATGCGCACCGAAATAGTCACGCTGCGCCTGAATCAGGTTAGCCGGTAAAACGGCGGCACGGTAGCTGTCGTAATACGCAATAGCTGCAGACAAGGTCGGAGTCGGAATACCGTGTTGAACCGCATAAGAAATAACGTCACGCAGTGACTGTTGATATTCGTCAGCCGTTTTCTTAAAGTAACTAGCCAGCAACAGGTTAGCAATATCACCATTTTCAGCATAAGCATCGGTGATTTTTTGCAGGAACTGAGCACGAATGATACAGCCGGCACGGAAGATTTTAGCAATCTCGCCGTAGTTTAAGTCCCAGTTAAACTCATCGGATGCGGCTTTTAATTGCGCAAAGCCCTGAGCATAAGAGACAATCTTACCTAAATACAGCGCGCGACGAACCTTCTCAACAAATTCAGCTTTATCACCGGTGAATGGCTGAGTTTTAGGCCCTGATAGCACCTTAGATGCTGCAACTCGCTCAGTTTTCAGCGCAGATAAGTAACGGGCAAACACTGATTCAGTAATCAGAGATAAAGGCACGCCAAGATCTAAAGAGCTTTGGCTGGTCCATTTACCGGTACCTTTTTGTGCTGCTTCATCCAGAATGACATCAACCAGATAATGGCCATTCTCATCTTTCTTACGGAAGATATCCGCGGTAATTTCGACTAAATAGCTATCCAGCTCGCCTTTATTCCAGTCGGTAAAGGTTTCAGCCAGTTCAGGATTAGACAGACCGACTGATTTCAGTAATGAATAAGCCTCTGCAATTAGCTGCATATCACCGTATTCAATACCGTTGTGTACCATTTTAACGTAGTGGCCTGCACCATCAGCACCAATATAGGTAATGCACGGTTCATCGCCTACTCTGGCTGCGATTTTCTCTAAAATTGGCGCAACCAGTTCATAGGCTTCTCTCTGTCCGCCTGGCATGATTGAAGGCCCCTTTAATGCGCCCTCTTCACCACCTGAAACACCGGTACCTATAAAGTTGAAGCCCAGAGCTGACAGATCTTTATTACGACGAATAGTGTCTTGGAAATAAGTATTACCGCCGTCAATGAGGATGTCACCTTTATCGAGATAAGGCTTCAGTGAATCAATGGTTTTATCCGTTGCTTCGCCGGCTTTAACCATTAATAGGATACGACGTGGTTTTTCTAACGAATTCACAAACTCTTCAATGCTATGGCAAGGAACCAATTTTTTACCCGGATTCTCTGCAATCACCTCATCGGTTTTATCGCTGGAGCGGTTAAAAATAGAAACGCTATAACCGCGGCTTTCAATATTCAGTGCCAAATTACGGCCCATGACCGCCATACCAACGACACCGATTTGCTGTTTAGACATAGAGACTCCTAGCTGATAGGTAACATTCACCCGATGGAAATACGACAAGTGAACAACTAATTTATAACAAATATAATAACGCACGAGGGTGGCAATTGGTACGACAGAAATTGCGATTACAGAAATTGCTATTATTGATGGTAAATAGTCCCAGATAAGTGCATTTTTGGCTTGGAATGGCCGAGATGACCATTTTAATAACGAGTTAAAACCCCGATAGATAAACTCCACTGGATAACTCACTAAATGAGTTAAGCCGTTATTCAATAAGTTAGTGGCGAAAAGATGACTTTATGCTCAATTAGCAACTTATTTTGTCTCTGCTATGTTTAAGGTTAATACAAATTATTGTCGTGACCGCATTTACACAATACAATTACCACGCAGCATATGCTGCGTAACTTGAAGGTAACCACCTGACTTATGGAATGGATCGCAGATCCAACAATTTGGGCCGGCCTGGCGACACTGGTTGTGCTCGAAATCGTTCTCGGTATAGATAACCTTATTTTCATTGCTATTCTGGCAGATAAGTTACCCCGGGCTCAACGTGACAGGGCTCGTGTCGTAGGTTTAACCTTAGCATTAGCCATGCGTCTAGCTCTGCTAGCCAGCATTTCGTGGCTTTCAACTCTAACTGCTCCACTATTCAGCGTTTTTGACCACAGCTTCAGCGGCCGTGAACTGATCATGCTCGCCGGAGGGGTGTTCTTGTTATTCAAAGCCACCATGGAATTGAATGAGCAGTTAGAAGGAAAAGATCACGACCAGCAGTCCCAACAGAAAGGGGCGAAATTCTGGCCCGTTGTGGCGCAAATCGTGGTGCTGGATGCGGTATTCTCACTAGACTCAGTCATTACCGCGGTAGGTATGGTCGATCATCTTGCCGTTATGATGATTGCCGTCTGTATTGCGATGGGCCTGATGTTATTAGCCAGTAAGCCGCTAACGCGCTTTGTTAATGCTCATCCGACGATTGTAATTCTGTGTCTTAGCTTCTTACTGATGATCGGCTTTAGCCTCGTTGCTGACGGGCTTGGCTTCCATATTCCTAAAGGTTATCTGTACGCTGCTATTGGTTTCTCAATTCTTATTGAGGTATTTAACCAACTATCGATATCCAATCGCCGTAAGTTTTTGTCATCTAATCGCCCGCTTCGCCAACGTACCGCCGAAGCCGTTTTACGTATGTTAAGTGGCAAGCATGAAGAAGCTGAACTGGACGATTACACTGCTCACCTAGTCGCTGATAAACGGGGTGATGAACTGTTTAACCAACAGGAACGTCATATGATTGAACGCGTATTGGGATTAGCCCAGCGTTCGGTCGGCAGTATCATGACTTCTCGCCATGATATTGAGAACCTTGATTTAAGCGATACCGATGAAGATATCCGCGTTATTCTGCATAAAAACCAGCATACTCGCTTAGTGGTAACTGAAGACGGATCGGTTGATGAACCATTAGGCGTATTGCACGTTAATGACTTACTAAAACAACAGTTAGAACAAGCCGAACTGGATATCCGTTCGCTGGTCAAACAGCCGCTGATTTTCCCTGAAACGGTGTCGCTGTTAATGGCTTTAGAACAGTTTCGACTGGCTAAAACTCACTTTGCCTTTGTGGTGGATGAGTTTGGTTCGGTTGAGGGTATTGTCACGTTAACCGATGTGATGGAAACCATAGCGGGTAATCTACCGGTAGATGGTGAAAACATCGATGCTCGCCACGATATTATCCATGAGGAAGACGGTAGCTGGATTGCCAATGGCTATATGCCACTGGAAGATCTTATTATCTATGTACCCATTGAGATTGAAGAAAAGCGTGAGTATCACACGCTGGCAGGTCTGTTAATGGAGCATGCTCAACGTATTCCTGAAGCCGGTGAACAGCTTAAAATTGGTGACTGGTTATATGAACCCCTGGAAGTTAATAGCCACCGGTTATTAAAAATCAGAATCACCTCGCTGAAGCCAAAATCTGAAGACGAAGAAGAATAAGTTCTGACGTGCTTTAAAGCAGATAATACAAAATAAGAAAGGAGCCTATGGCTCCTTTCTTACCGCTGCTCATTAGCTTATCAGAACAGTTTCTCTAATAGCTTCTGAGCATCTTTCGTTTCTTTCTTATCCTGATTCTTATTAATCCATTTATCAATCGCTTGTCCGACTTTACCTTTCAATTGATCGCGTAAAACTTGCTCAACATTAAGCTGATAATTTAGCTTACTCCACGGGCCGTATATCCGCAGAGGAATGGTGCTGTTTTGCAGTATTTGAATAATATCTGATTTGCCAGTCCAGCCCTGAGTCACTCTGATATTTAAATTCATATCACAAGATTTATTCGGCAGGTTCAATGTACCGGTACCAGCAACGGTTAGCAGTTCAGAAGCGCCATTAAGGCGAGTTATTTTCACCTGACCTTGATTGAGAACGGTATCAACCACCAACTCTTTAACTTCCGTATAGCGATCGTACTTTTCCTTGCCTTGCACGCTACTATTGCTGCGCGAGACGGCCTGCTGAATAAGCTGCTGAATATTCAAACCCTGTAAGCGCGCTCCGACAATATTGATATGAGCATTGCCCTGCCAGCCCTGTTTGATATCCAAAATATTATCGCCGCTGTTATTGAAGGTTCCTTGCATAGTCAACTGACCGGTTAAGGTTTCAGGATACGCCATGGCTTTTAACAGTTCGCCAAGAGCGATATTCTGTACTCTCGGCTTAAGCGTTACCAACGTTTTAGGTCCGGTACTATCAACCAGCCCGTCAATATTAATTGCGCCATTAGCCAGCTTAGCCTGCAAATCATCAATAGTCGCTTTACCCTGCTGGTTAATAACCTTTAATGCTAGTTGATGAACCGGAATACCTTTATAAATCAGGTTATCTATATCAACGGATACTGTTGCATCAAACTCTCTTAAGAAAGTAAGGTCTGGCTGTTCAGGAATACCATTGGCCGACGATAACACCGGAGAAGGAAGTTCTCTTTCTGCTTTACTGGCCGCACTGGCACCAGCATCAGAGGCTAAAAATAGCCGATCAAGATTGATATTTTCAGACTTAATCGCCAAAGAATAACGGGGTACGTCACCGAATGAAGCTGAAATATCTGCCGTAATTTGATTTTCATTAAACGTAGCGGTAAATGGAAACAGGCGCACACTTTGTGGTGAGCTCTGATAATCCAGCTTAAATACGCTGTTTCCCTTAATCCCTTCTGCCGGAATACCTGCTCCGGCCAGTTGATAGTCTATGCCGGTAACATCAATATTCACCCCATGTGGGAACGCTTTTAAGTCCAGCGCGCCGTCAAGGGAAAAGCTCAGTTCTCGCTGATCGCGATTGATTCTGGCTTTAGCCGTTAAAGCTGCCTGACGAGCATCGGTTCGGGTCAGGGTTAAATTAATATCCCGAACGTTAATAATGTCATTATCCGTCCGTTGCCACACCAGCAGGCTATCTGTGATTTTTATTTTTTCCAGTTCCAGAGTCCAGACTGAAGCCGATGCCTGAACGACGGGCTTACTGTGACTCTCACTTTCACCCGGTGCAATAGGGGCACCTTGAGAACGTTTAGGTTGGGTATCGGGAACCAGTTGAATAACGCCCCCTTTCAACACTACATTCTTGACTGAAAGCTGATGCGAAAACAGAGGAAGTAACTCAACGTCCAGTCGCATATTTTCAGCGCTAACGATCGGCATGGTCGCACCCGGTGCCGTCAGCGTCATCTGCCCGGCTAAAATGCTCAATTGAGGCCATGCATGCCAGCGTAAATCGCCGTCGATCTTTAACTGGTAGCCGGTTTTATCCTCGACCTTCTTCACCATATAGCCACGAAAATCATTCGGATTAACCAGCAGGATCAACGCGGTCATCCCGGCGATAACAACAACCAGAAGAATTGCCAGTGCGGTTAAAAAGCGTCTCATGACATCACGTCCCCAGTGGTTAACAAACTTAATCTATCCATTCGATTTAATCTTTATCTATACGGCTAGCATCAGCACCCTGCTGGCCTTTATATTTAGCATCTTCACGTCGATTGTAAGGTCGAGCCGCCGGGCCGCTCAATGGTTCAAAACTCAATGCGCCAATTAGCATGCCCGGGCGCAGTGCCAGCGGTAGTTTACCGGAGTTATAAAACTCCAAAACAATTTTCCCCTGCCAGCCCGGATCGATACGGTGAGCCGTTACATGGACCATTAGACCAAGCCTTGCCAACGATGAACGCCCGTCAAGCCAGCCGATTAAATCGTCCGGAATGGAGACAGATTCAAGCGTAACGGCCAAAGCCAGTTCCCCGGGATGTAAAAAGAATGCTTCATCACCGGTCAGTATAATTTCATCGCTCATAACCCGTTCTAATGCTGCAGACACTTCTTCTTTCGGCCCGCTAAGGTCAATATAAGGTGCAGTATGACCAAGAAAAACGCGGAACTGATTACCTAACCGGACATCAACTGTCGCACCGCTTATACGTTCAATGGGTGGTCGAGGAGTGATCGCCAGCCTGCCACTATCAAGGTAAGCTTCAATGTCTCGATCGCATAATCTCATCCGGTACTTCTCCTGTGTTTATCTTGTTATAACGGTTTATGACCGCCAGACTTTAAGTTACAAACGTGTTGGCTGCATTTATTTATCCAGTCTCTCACCTGAGTCCGACCGAACTCAAATAAAGAAAATCATCTATAAATACAAAAGTCTGATGCCAGTAGGTTCATTTTATGTCGGCTACTTTATGGCTATACCACATGTACTACATACCAAGAACTAATAGTATAACTGTAGGAATCATAAGTTCTTTTATCTCAGCACGCATTCACAAAAAAACAAAAACGTTCAGAAGAAACTTCTGCTGAAAAATTAAAGCTAAGTATATGATTTTGTATAGGCGTACGCCAGACTAAAACGCTGGCGTACCAGAGATAAGTCAGGTAATTGCTCACCTGAGCTATATATAGATTACAGTAGCGTTCTGATATTAATTTCTGACGGAATTGCACTACCCTGCCAATACAACTCGGCTGCCACTCGAGCCGCTAACTGGCGGTACATACCGCTAAATTCGCTATCAGGATTGGAAATTACCGTTGGTGCACCGCGATCTAAATCTTCACGAATGCTGATATGCAACGGAAGCTGCCCCAGTAGCTGGCTGCCATGTTTTTCAATCAGTTTTGCTGCACCACCGGAACCAAAAATAGGCTCTTGATGCCCGCAGTTGCTGCATACATGCATACTCATATTTTCAATCACGCCTAATACCGGCACGTGAACTTTTTCAAACATGATCAAGCCTTTCATTGCATCAACTAAGGCAACATCCTGCGGAGTGGTCACAATAACAGCGCCGGTAACCGGGATGTTTTGTGACAATGTCAGTTGAATATCACCGGTTCCCGGTGGCATGTCGATAACCAGATAGTCCAGATCCGGCCACAGCGTATCTTGAAGCAATTGCAATAGTGCCTTACTGGCCATCGGGCCGCGCCACACCATGGCATTGCCATCTTCAACTAAATATCCGATCGAATTAGTCGCTAACCCGTGAGCCATAATCGGAGCCATATGCTCGCCATCCGGTGATGTCGGGCGCTCGGCTACGGTACCCAACATGGTCGGAATAGAGGGACCATAAATATCGGCGTCCAGAATACCAACCTTTGCGCCTTCGGCGGATAAAGCCAGCGCCAGATTAACCGCAGTACTGGATTTGCCTACTCCGCCTTTGCCTGAACTCACGGCAATAATATTTTTAACACCTTTAATTGCAGCCTGATCGTTAGCCCGCTTTAACGTAGCAATATTATGGATTAGCTTCCATACCACAGACTTAGCGCCGGTTGCTTTAATCAGTTGCTCATTTTTTTCTGCTTTCAGTGCTTCAAAACCGGTTTCCCACACAAACGGCATTTGCAACTCAATGTGTAAGACATCATCCAGAATAGTGCAATGATGCAGTGCACGAAGCTGGCCTAGATCTTTCTTTAGCGTTGGATGGGTAAAAGTGGCGAGTAGCTCCGCCACCTGATGGTTCAACGCTTCTGGTGTTACCGGCCCTTGGGATTGCTGGCTCATCCCTACTCCTTATTATTATCAGTGATTTTAATCATGGCTGTTGTTTTATCTATATCCAAAATAATATGACGGATATACCAATATACTGTTGTTAATCACAACATATTGCCATCTAGCATAACAGATGCCCGGCCAAAACGCGTATATCGGCTTTTCCGGATTACACAGGATACCTATAGTGAACCTCTCCGTTCAAAAATCAAAATCTGCCGGCACATAAACAATGAAATATATTGCTAACAACGCCTAATACGGCCTAGCCGAGTCAGGCTCAATCGGTTAACATCTGTAGTTCCCGAAAATTAACTACTCAATAAAGATAAGAATCTAACTATGGCTCAAGTCGCGAAAAAAATGTTGGTGACGTGTGCGCTACCATACGCAAACGGTTCAATTCATCTCGGTCATATTCTCGAGCATATTCAAGCAGATATTTGGGTTCGCTATCAACGAATGCGCGGACATCAGGTTCACTTTATCTGTGCGGATGACGCCCACGGCACCCCGATCATGCTTAAAGCTCAGCAGCTTGGCGTGACGCCGGAGAGCATGATTGAAGAGATGAGCCATGAACACCAAAAAGATTTCGCAGGCTTTTCTATTAGTTATGACAACTATCACTCCACGCACAGTGAAGAAAACCGCGAATTATCAGAACTGATTTATAGTCGCCTTAAGGCTAACGGTTTTATCAAAACCAGAACTATTTCTCAGCTTTACGATCCTGAGAAATCCATGTTCCTGCCCGATCGCTTTGTTAAAGGTACTTGCCCTAAGTGCAAGGCACCGGACCAGTACGGCGATAACTGTGAAGTATGTGGAGCAACGTACAGCCCGACAGAGTTAATTGATCCGCGGTCCGTCGTTTCAGGTGCCACACCTGAGATGCGTGAAACCGAACACTTTTTCTTTGACCTGCCGTCATTTCAGACCATGTTACAGGCGTGGACCCGTTCGGGTGCACTGCAAGAGCAAGTCGCCAATAAAATGCAGGAGTGGTTTGATGCAGGCCTGCAGCAATGGGATATCACCCGTGATGCCCCATATTTTGGCTTTGAAATTCCGGATGCTCCGGGCAAATTTTTCTATGTCTGGCTGGATGCACCTATTGGCTACATGGGGTCATTCAAAAACCTGTGTAATAAACGTGATGATTTATGTTTTGATGAATATTGGAAAGAAGGCTCAGAGACTGAGCTTTATCACTTCATCGGTAAGGACATTGTCTATTTCCACAGCCTGTTCTGGCCTGCGGTATTAGAAGGCAGCCAGTTCCGTAAGCCGACTAACCTGTTTGTTCACGGTTATGTCACGGTTAACGGCGCCAAAATGTCAAAATCACGCGGTACCTTTATTCAGGCCAGCACTTACCTGAAACACTTAGATCCGGACTGTTTACGTTATTACTACGCGGCAAAACTATCATCGCGTATTGATGATATTGACCTCAATCTGGAAGACTTTGTTCAGCGCGTAAATGCCGATATCGTTAATAAAGTGGTCAATCTGGCCTCGCGCAATGCCGGCTTTATTACTAAGCGCTTTAACGGTCAGCTATCGCATAAATTGGCTGATACTGAGCTATACAAAACCTTTACCCATGCCGCTAAAAGCATCAGTGAATGCTATGAGCAGCGTGAGTTTAGTAAAGCGATTCGTGAAATCATGGCGCTGGCCGATATTGCTAACCGCTATGTCGATGAACAGGCACCTTGGGTTGTGGCAAAAGAAGAAGGCCGTGATGACGACCTGCAGTCTATTTGCTCCATGGGTATTAATATGTTCCGGGTTTTAATGACCTTCTTAAAACCGGTCCTACCTGCCCTGACCGACCGCGCCGAAGCATTCCTAAACCAGGAACTGAGCTGGGATGGCATTCATCAGCCGCTGCTCGACCATAAAGTGAATAACTTTAAGGCGCTGTTTAACCGTATAGATGCCGATAAAGTAGCGGACATGGTTGAATCATCTAAAGCTGACCTCAAGGCCACTCAGGCTCTTTCAGCCCCTAAAGCTACCGCAGGTAGCGTACTGGCGGAAGAACCTATTGCGGAAACCATCACTTTTGATGATTTCGCAAAAGTTGACCTGCGGGTTGCGCTGATTCAGCAGGCTGAAGCGGTCGAAGGGTCAGATAAGTTACTGAAGTTAACGCTGGATCTGGGGGGAGAAATCCGTCAGGTATTCTCCGGCATTAAGTCCGCCTATCCCGATCCTAAAGCACTGGAAGGCCGCTTAACGGTTATGGTAGCTAACCTGGCTCCGCGTAAAATGCGTTTTGGCGTTTCAGAAGGCATGGTTATGGCTGCGGGTCCCGGGGGAAGCGATATATTCCTGCTTACTCCAGACAGCGGTGCTCAACCGGGCATGTCTGTTAAGTAATAGATTAATCTAAAGCGATTAACGCTAAAAACAAAGGCGATGATAAATTCATCGCCTTTGTTGTTTCTACTGATAGTAAACCGACTGATTAATTAGAAGGTATAGTCTGCGGCAATAAAGTAACGGCGCCCTTCTTCATTATAGCTGTAGTCATCACGGCTCAACTCTTTATCAATCAGGTTAAGCACGCCGGCACGTAGTTTAAGATTTTTTGTCGCCTGATAAGCACCACCGGTATTCCACACCACATAACCGCCCGGAGTTGCCTCAGTGCCATTAACCGCTCGTTGCTTTCCGGTATAGTTAGCCGATACATAGAAAGACCAATCCTCAAGTGGCATCCAGTCCACAGTACCATTAGCCGTATGGAACGGACGCTCTTTTAGCGGCTTATTTCCGCCGTTGCTCAGATCCCGTGCATCGTTATAGGTGTAGTTAAGTTTTGCTTTCCATTGGTCAGTAATCGGCACCGAGATTTCAGTTTCAACCCCGCGAATACGCGCTTTATTCACGTTGTAATAGCCAAAAATAGGCGCTCCGGTGCTCGGATCAAAGCCAAGGAAATTAGGGTACGATGGAGCAAGAGATGTATTTGCCGTACGGTTAATACCAATCATATCTTCAAGATTGTTTTCAAATACCGTAATACTACTGTTAACGCCTTCCAGAATACCCTCCTGGCCTGCGTAATAAATACCTAACTCATAGTTCTCACTGGTTTCAGGCTTTAGGTCTGAATTGCCAGAAACGATACAGGATCCCCGGCATGATGCAGACTGCCAGTCAGGGCTTAACTGCAGCAATGATGGCGCTTTAAACGCCGTTGCCCAACCACCTTTAAGCGTTACTTCATCCGTTGCGTTATACACTAAATATGCTCTAGGGCTCCAGTGAGTACCATATTCTTCATGGTTATCCATTCGAGTACCGGCGGTCAGCGCCAGGCTATCAAGGATACGCCACTCATCTTCAATAAATACCGCATGTTGCTTAGCCGAAGCAGAGCCGCTGCCTTTGAGATTACCCGGATCGGAGAGGTCGTCTTTACGCAGCTCACCGCCTAAAGTCACAGTCTGATTGATAGCATCAACCGGTAGAATAAATTTACCGTCAAGCGTCTTATTTTCTGAGGTGATATGGCTGGTACTGTAATTATCCACTTTCTCGCCGTAGAAACGGATTTCAGTATTCGCCAGGCTCCAGCGCCCGTTATGAGAAACCGAGTAGTTCTGACGTTCCAGACGGGTTTTATCTAATGAGTCTGAATTTCGATCCTGACGGTCAAAACCATAACCTAACAGGATTTCCTGCTGTTCGGTTGGCGTAACGGAAAACTCAACGTTACCATCCCGGCTCTTATAGCCTTCAATTCCGCCCTGTGTGCCGGTGGTACTGGTTTCGGATGGTTTAGCCTGATCTTTATCGCGCTGAGCAAAATTACCGAATAATTTCACACCCAGCAAATCGTCAATTAAAGGACCGCTGGTATATACGCTGGTATTATAGCTATCACCGGTATCACGATGTTCCTGAATAGTACTGTCTACGCTCAGATTGGTAGACCACGTTTTCTTGACTTTACGGGTAATAATATTGACTACCCCGCCCAGCGCATCTGAACCGTACAGCGAAGACATCGGGCCACGTACTACTTCAATGCGTTCAATCGCATTAACCGGCACCCAGCTCAGGTCGTAATCATTATGACGAAATACTGCATTGCGCGAGTTAACGCGCTTACCATCAACTAAAATCAGCGTATAGCTGCTGTCCAGCCCGCGAATGCTCACGCCGCGCCGGTTATCACCTTCGTTAGTTAGCTGAACCCCAGGAACCTCTTGAAGAATATCTTTTAAATTTTGAGCCGGTTTACGGTCTAAATCTTCCCGAGTAATGACGCTAATACTGGCCGGTGCATCCCTCAGGTTTTGTTCCACAGCAGAAGCCGTAACAACCATGGTCTGTTCTTCTGATGCAGCAAACACAGAAGCACTGGTAAGTAAGAGCGGTACATACATCCCTGACAAAATAATCGGATTAAGTCGTAGCCTTGCCATTGAAATCTCCATAATATTAATGTCTATTTGTAATAATTCTTTGTTAAATCTGCGGTTATTAGTCTTGTTATCAATCAAGTCACTTTATATTTATCAGCCCGACTTCCAGAAAAATGACAAAGAAATCCCTCGCGAAATAAAAGTATTTCAGCGACCAATCATCGAAATATATTGTCATTAAAGGTTACAAATCAGAGCATACAAACATTAATGCAAATGATTACCATTATCAACATAAATATTGTAGGGATATTTAATAAGTGTGAATGCTGACAGCTTTAATAAAGGAACACAGAGCCCGGCAGAAAGTATCGAGTTAATGTTCATCATTGTCTTCCTTTCCCTGAGGTGTAAATACGACTAATAATAAGAATGATAACTATTACTTAAATAAAGCCAGACTCTGGAGGAAAAATAAATTTTTCCTCAGGTCATTTTTTTGCTTTAAATGCGTTTTTACAGCGACTAACTTACTGAATGTTCTACCAATCCATCAATTAACACTTGAGGCCGGCCAAAAGAGCAGCGCTCAATTCGCCCACGAACGCCATATACCTTGGCCAGACTGTCCGGTGTAATCACCTCTTCGGGCTTACCGTCAGCAATTAAATCACCGCTCTGAAGCATCAGAACATGATCTCCGTGGCGCAAAGCTATATTGATATCATGAACCACCACAACGGTAATAATATTGCGTTTTTGAGTCTCTTTACGCACCAGATCCATCACGTGGAACTGATAGTTAAGGTCCAGCGCGCTAAGAGGTTCATCTAACAAGAGTAATGACGGCTGGCGAATCAGTGACTGTGCCAAACCGACTAACTGTTTCTGCCCGCCGGAGAGCTGATCTAAATAGCTCAGCGCCAGGTGAGAAATCCCTAATTGATGAAGCAAAGCCATCACTTCAGCTTCACTTTTATCATCGCTACTGCCACCGGATGCCCGCTGGGCAACAACGATAGACTCAAGCACGTGCAAATGAACCCCTGCCGGTAACGACTGTGGCAGATACACCACTTTTTTAGCCCGTTCAGCAAATGGCATTTGCATTAAGTCATGGCCATCGAGAAGCAATTCGCCGGTAGCATGATTTAACCCTGCCAAAGAGCGTAATAGCGTTGATTTACCGCTACCGTTTGGTCCGAGCAAAACGGTAATTTCTCCACGGGATAACATCGGGATCGATAAATCTTTAATGATTTGCTTCTTCGGATACCCGGCATTAAAATTTTTCGCCTGCAAGCCGCTCATTACACGTTCCCCCTATGGCGCAGAATAATGCTCAAGAAGAACGGAACACCAACCAGTGACGTCACTATCCCAACAGGAATAATTACGCCCGGGATCAAATTCTTAGAGGCAACGGAAGCCATGGAGAGTACCAACGCACCAATAAACGCACTGGCTGGCAAATAAAAGCGGTGATCTTCACCGAAAATCAAGCGGGCAATATGGGGGGCAACCAAGCCGATAAAACCGATCGGCCCGACAAATGCAACCGCCAAAGCTGACAAAATACTAATACGCAGCAATGTCGTTAATCGTAAACGTCGAACGTCAATACCAAAGCTAATCGCCCGGTCTTCGCCCAACCTTAACGCAGTCAGCTTCCAGGCGTTCATCATTGACCATGGGAATAACACCAAGAATACCACCAGCAAAATGGTTAACTTAATCCAGGTCGCTCTGGCTAAGCTTCCCATTGTCCAGAATACCAGCCCCTGCAAAGTATCTTCTGAAGCAATAAATTGCATCATAGAAACCAACGCATTAAAGGTGAAAACCAGCGCAATACCGAATAACACCACGCCGGACGTCGCAACCCGAGTCCAGCGAGTTACGGCATCTAACATAAATGCCGCTAACAGCGCGAAGATAAAGGCATTGGCCGAAATAAACCACTGAGGGTCAATACCGGGAATACCAATGCCTAAAACAATGGCTAACGCCGCACCAAATGCCGCGGCTGACGAAACCCCTAAGGTAAAAGGGCTGGCCAGCGGGTTATTTAAAATGGTCTGCATTTCAGCGCCGGCAAGGCCTAAAGCCATACCGACCACGATAGCCATCAATGCATAAGGCAGGCGGATATCCCAGACAATAACCTGAGTACCCGCATCCACCGTTTCCGGATGCCATAAGGTCTGCCACAGCTCACTGATGGTAAGACCGGAAGGACCCATAATAAAATCAAGCACAAGTGACCCAATAATCGCCAGAATGACAAAAGCCATCACTATCAGACGCTTACGTAAAATGCCATGATAACGGCCCATTATGCTGGTATCAGCAGAGGCCTTTTTTGCTGCTATTGAATCTGTACTTGTGCTCATTAATGACAACCATTGTTACTTTATTATCAAATAGTAGTGCAAATTTTTATTATTTTTTATCAGCCTGAGGCCCGACCCAATAGGTACCTGACGGCTCAATCGCTAAGAAATCTTTATACAATGTATCCATTGTTTTTTGGGTATCAATATCTTTGAACTGCTCAGGATAGAACCACTTACCAAACTCCTGAATAGCCAGCACGTTATACGGTGAGTTATAGAAGCTATGCCAAACAGCATAAGTTCTGCCCTCTTGCACCGCAGGCAATGTGTTAATACCTTTGCGGTTAAGTATGCTATTCAGGCTATTACGAGCAACTTCGTAAGGCACATCAGCCCCCAGCTTAATCCCTAAACCAGGTGCGTTAGCCGCACGAGCGCCGGTTGCGATGTATACATCTGGATTAGTCGCGATAATCTTCTCAAGGTTAACGGTACCTAAAGCACCCGGCAGCAAACCTTTTGCGATATTAATACCACCGGCTAAATCAATAAAATCACCCATATTACCGTTACCGGCCGTACCACAGCACTCATCAGAAGTTGCCGCTTTCAGCTCGATAAACACTTTAGGTTTTTTATCTTCAGGAATTGTTTTGGTGACATCGGTAATTTTAGCCACATTGTCTTCGTAGAATTTAATGTAGCGCTCGGCCTCGGCTTCACGATGTAAGGCCTTACCTAAAATACGCATGCTCGGCACAGTATTTTTTAACGGGGAAGTACGGAAATCGATAAATACCACCGGAACGCCCGCTTTTTCTAGCTGAGTAACCAGTTCACTACTACGGCCCGGGCCATGACCGGATAAGCCAAAAATAGCAACGTCGGGATTCAGCGTTAGTACTTTCTCAGCGCTAACGCTTTCAGCCGTGGTGTTACCGATTAATGGAATTTTATCAATTTCTGGAAATTTTTCTTTGTAGCGCGCGTAGGTATGAGGATCTAGCTTGCGGAAATCCCCCTGCCAGCCAGCAATACGGGATAATGGTTTATCGCCTTCGAGTAAAGCAACGGCGTAAATTAAACGCCCTTCACCCAACAAAATACGGTCGACTTTTTTCGGTAGTTCAACCTGACGCCCTGCGATGTCGGTAATTGATTCTGCCCATGCTCCGGCGCTCAATAGTAATGAACTCCCCATTAGCAGAGAGATACTAAAACCCTTAGCCAATGAACTCTTTAATTGCCCCATAATGATGCCTTTTCCCTACGGTTTCAAAGAGTGCAAACAATAATGCAAAAGAGAACGATTATCAATAACAAATGGCGTGAAATGCGCTTAGGAAATGGTTTTAGATCAAAATTGAACGCATTAAAAAATAGGATAGCGATATGAAATAGCAAACAAAATGATAAAGCCGCAGTGATCGAGTATTAACACGCCGATCAAATAGCGGCTTTTATGGTAGTAAAATGCATCAGTATCGGGGAGACAACCGCCACTTTATTCAGTAAATAGCTGCCGGTCTGATTGATAGCGTTGAATATATTCATCAGCCAGCCTTTTAGAAGGTGCCATTCTGCCCGACTTCCTCAAGGTTGGTGAAACTCGATTCATCATTGTTCTGGCCTTATCGCCCACCCGATCGTTTCTTTGAGCGGCAACGGTGGCATACCAGGCATAGGCCTGCTGATAGTCTTTTTTAACCCCCTGCCCCAGAAAATAGGAGCCTGCCAGATTAAATTGGGCAATAACATATCCTTGCTCAGCCGCTTTGGTATACCAGAAAATGGCCCGACCATAATCCTTATCGACCCCTTCACCGTGAGAGTAGGCTGCACCTAAATTATTTTGAGAGCTTGCTATACCCTGCCCTGCGGCCAGATTATCCCAATATACTGACTGCTCCAGATTAATATCGGTCCCCCAGCCTTTGAGATAAAAATTGGCAACCTGACTTTGAGCCTTGGCATTTCCCTGACTGGCCGATTTGGTATACCAGTTCAACGCTTCATCATATTGAGATGACGCAGTATAAATATCACCAAGCTTAGCCTGAGCATCGGCATCTCCGCTTTCTGCAGACAGCCGTAACCAGCGATCGGCTTGCTCGCTATTGCCGGAAGCCGAAAACATTGCGCCGAGTTGGCGCTGAGCAGCAACATCACCCTTTTCGCCCTGCTGTTCCAGCGCAGCCATATATTGCTGCAGCCCGCCCAGCATACTTTTATCGGTTGATTTAATCGTTGGTTTAAAGGTAGGCGATTTAGCTTGTTGCATCGGTACACACCCCCCTAAGAACAGGGTGAAAATACTCAAAGCAACGATATAGTATCTATCCTTGTTACCCATAATTGCTACTTCCCGTCGGCCTGTTCTAGCAAGAGTCTAAATAACTGGCGATCTATTTCCTGACAGTCACGAGCAATTCTCGCCTGATATACGCTATCCATTACGTTGCTCATATCACCGTCTAAGGTTTCACGCAGGGCTAAATATTGAGTTGCCGACTGCATACTTTTATCCAGTGCCAGCTTATTTTGATTGTATAGGCTTGGATCAACACTTTTTAATGACTCAAGCTTATCTAAACATCCCTGAAAACGCTGTTGATAGGATTGCCCGCCACGCTGCTGGTAATCCTGTCTCACTAAATTGGCACAACCGCTGGTGGCTATCAGGGCTACGCCTAATGCGGTCAATATCAATGTTTTTTTCATCAATCCCTTACCTTAAGTCACGCCATCGCTGGCTATTAAAGTGATATATAAACGAATAAATCCGTAGCAATACTAAACCGAATAATGGTATCGGAATGGTAAGATAGTCATCAGATGCGCATTATTAAACGGCGGAGAATACTGTCAGGCTGCTATATTACTCTATCCTTAAGCGGATATATCGATACAAAATGACATATAATAAGAAATCAAAATATAGAAAACCAATACTCACAAAATATAAAAATATAACTGAACAAAATAATATTTATTCAGATACAAAAAAGGCGACATATTAAATGTCGCCTTTCTATATCAATATAAACTGCTATTAATGTTTAATATTGGTATCCGGAAATTCCATATCTTTATAGTGAATAAACTTAGTTTTCTTCACCAATTTATAGCCAAACCAAATGGATAAAAACAGTGGAATACCAATATAGGTTGCAGCAACCCCATACCAGTCAATATTATCCTGCAGGAAAGCCTGATAGTTCTGACCCAGCGTGATGATCAAGCACAGCACAAAGGCAAAAATCGGCCCTAATGGGAAGAACCCTGAGCGATAAGGTAAATCACTCAAGTCACGCCCCTGCTTGACGTAGCCGCGACGGAATCGGTAATGGCTAATGGCAATACCTAACCAGGCAATAAATCCAGTCATACCGGAGGTATTGAGTAACCACAAGTACACCTGTTGATTACCAAACATAGACGTCAGGAAGCACAAGCCTGCCACGACGGTAGTCGCAATCAGCGCATTACGCGGAACGCCACCTTCAGAAAGCTTAGCGAAAATCTTAGGTGCTTTACCTTCGCTGGCCAATGCATACAGCATACGCGTAGAGGCATACATCCCGGAGTTACCGGCAGAAAGCACTGACGTTAATATAACGGCATTCATCACCGCAGCGGCAGAGAGTAAGCCGGCATGTTCGAATACTAAGGTAAACGGACTAACGCTGATATCAGTTTCATCGTTACGCAACAGGCTCGGGTCTGTATAAGGGATCAGTACGCTGACAATCAGAATAGCGAAGATATAGAACAACAGAATACGCCAGAACACCTGACGTACCGCGCGCGGAATATTACGCCCCGGATCCTCAGACTCACCGGCAGCAATTCCGATCAGCTCCGTTCCCTGGAAGGAGAAGCCGACTATCATCGCGACCCCGATCATGGCAGAAAATCCGCCGGAGAATGGTGCATCCCCGATAGTCCAGTTGTGCCACCCGGAAGAAGGCCCGCCTTTCAGAATCCCGAAGATCATCAGAACACCGAGCCCGATAAAGATAATCACGGTAACGACTTTAATTAATGAGAACCAGAACTCTGCTTCACCAAATCCTTTTACTGAGATGTAGTTCAGTAAGAACATCAGCCCCAGGAATAAGGCACTCCAAATCCAGCTGGGTAAGCCTAGCGGAGTCTCAGGGAACCAGTATTGCATCACTAGTTGAGCGGCAACCAGGTCAACCGCAACGGTTACGGCCCAGTTATACCAATAGTTCCAGCCCAAGGCGAAGCCAAATCCGGGCTCAACGTATTTAGCACCGTAAGTAGAGAAAGAACCTGATACCGGCATATACGCCGCCAGTTCACCTAAACTGGTCATCAAGAAATAAACCATTAAACCAATAAGTGCATATGATAATAATGCACCACCGGGGCCAGCCTGCGCGATAGTTGCACCGGATGCAACAAACAGGCCGGTACCAATCGATCCGCCAACGGCGATCATGGTTAAGTGCCGGGCTTTCAGCACGCGGCGTAGCTTAGGGGCGCCACTTGTTGAGGTATTAGATTCTACCTGAGCCATTGGTAACCTATATCGAAAACTAAAAGAGCGCGATTGTAACAAATGTGAAGATGCCCGATAACCTCAATCCGCCTGATATTAGATTCGTTCATAACTCGCAAGAAGTTATTAGCTAAACCATATAACGTAATAAATATCGACAACAGAATAGCCGCTTTAAAACGCCTATTCAGTCGAGTTCAACATCGTGCAGCTCAGGCAGTTAAAGGCTCAACGACAAATTAACCTACTTACTTTTAATTTCATTCAACAATTCTGTCGGGAAATGACAGTAGGTTAAAAACTGCAATAGTCCGGCGGATAAATGCTTCTGACGATGATATATCAGATACAGAGTACGTTCTAAATCTGCAAATGGAATCTTCAGCTCAACCAGCGTACCCAACTCCAACTGTTCAGCCACAACCCGACGGGACAAGCAACTGATACCGATACCGTGCCTGACGGCATGCTTAATCGCCTCGGAATTACCCAACTCCATTATAGGTCGGGCGCCGGGCAGGTGTAACATCAGGCTATGTTCTAATACATCACGGGTTCCCGAACCGGTTTCACGTAATATCCACGGGGCCTTCGTCAAGGCTTCAATCGAGACAGGGCCTTTTGCCAGAGGATGGTCCGCTGAAGAAAAAACCACCAGCTCATCACTGACCCAAGGGCGGGATATCAAGTCAGGGTGATGGCATGGCCCTTCGATCAAGCCAAAATCCACTCTAAAATCTACTACGGACTGAATAATTTCACGGCTGTTGCCTACGTTGAGCTCAAGCGGCGTATGCGGAAACTCATGGCGGTAAGCGGCGATGATTTCAGGCAGCATATAATTACCAATAGTGGTACTGGCCGCGACCCGTAAAGCACTATCATTTTGCTGAAACAGTTGTTCAACTTCTGTCGCCTGCTCCAACAGTGCCAACACCTTTGGATAAAGTAACCGGCCGTTCTCGTTAACCACCAACCGCTTACCCACCCGGTCGAACAGTAAAACGTTAAGCTGCCCTTCCAAATCTGACAGCGCCGCACTGACCGCCGACTGAGATAACGCCAGCACCGATGAGGCTTGAGTCGTGGAACCGCTTTTTAATACCTCAACAAAAATCTCAAGCTGTCGCAATGTTATATGCATGGCGCCCCTCCTTACCACTTATACCGATAAGTTATAAATATATAATCAATTTCTCTTTTATAGCCAGTTACTTTACTTTATAGCCATATTTTCAACGATGGAGGGTGACTTATATGCACCAAATCAGTAGCTGGATGGCATTTAAACGGGATCCGTCAGGATTTATCACTCCACTGCTGCCGGGTTTATTGCTGGCCGGAGTGATTACCGCATTTTCAATGTATGCCGCTACGCTGCCGATCGTGTCACATTGGGGTCTTAGTGCCCTGACCTTAGCCATTGTGATCGGCATGATTTTAGGCAATGTTGTTTATCCTTCTATTGCCTCAAGCTGTGACGGCGGCGTTCATTTAGCCAAACAAAAATTATTACGGCTTGGCATTATCCTGTATGGATTTCGTTTAACCTTTCAACAAATTGCTGATGTTGGCCTCAGCGGTATCGTCATTGACGCCCTGACGCTAACATCTACATTCTTTCTGGCCTGTTGGTTAGGTAAATACCTGTTTGGTATGGATCGGCAAACAACCCTATTAATTGGCGCAGGCAGTAGTATTTGTGGCGCTGCAGCGGTTATGGCTGCCGATCCGATTGTAAAATCAGAATCAAGCAAAGTTGCGGTAGCCGTGGCAACGGTTGTGATATTCGGTACCATCGCGATGTTTCTTTATCCATGGATCTATCAGTTGGATCTAAAGCTGAATATTCTTAGCTTGTCAGATAATGATTTCGGTATTTATATCGGTTCAACGATTCATGAAGTGGCTCAGGTTGTTGCCGCAGGTAAGGCTATTTCTGATGATGCCGGTAACAGCGCCGTTATTACTAAGATGATTCGAGTCATGATGCTGGCGCCGTTTTTACTGATTCTTTCGGCTTATCTGAGCCGTACTGAAGCCCCATCGGCTTCAGAAAACGCGCAAGCGCAGAAAAACCCGGTGGTTATTCCTTGGTTTGCCGTTTTCTTTATCTTAGTTGCCGGATTTAACTCACTCGACCTGCTGCCTGCGAAATTAGTCAGCATCATTATCGATCTGGATACGGTATTACTCTGTATGGCAATGGCGGCTTTAGGGTTAACCACTCACGTCAGCGCCATCAAGCAAGCCGGGGTTAAACCTATGCTGCTAGCTGCATTACTGTTTGTCTGGCTAATTGTCGGCGGTGCAGCTATCAATTTGCTGATATTGAAATGGGGTATCTGATTTTATCTGCCGCCGGAAACAACTAATCTGGCGGCAGATATTTGATCCAAACGGATATAAGTACGCTGAATCTATTAAAGTTACACATTTGTTAATAGCCGTTACGATAGAAATTATGCGATACTCCTGCTTATCAACAGAGGAGAATTGAGATGAAGTTTATCGGTGCACATGTGAGTGCAGCAGGCGGTCTAGACCAAGCGGTCATCCGCGCTCACGAACTTGAAGCAACAGCATTTGCCTTGTTTACTAAAAATCAGCGCCAATGGCGGGCCTCGCCGTTAACCGATGAGGTTATATCTGACTTTCGTCAGGCCTGTGAGAAATATAACTACACTCCTCAGCAAATTCTTCCCCATGATAGCTATCTGATTAATCTGGGTCATCCGGTCGAAGATGCATTAAAAAAATCTCGGGATGCTTTTATTGATGAACTTGAGCGCTGTAGCCAACTTGGCCTGACGTTGCTCAACTTCCATCCGGGTAGCCATTTACTACAAATAGATGAAGACCTCTGCCTGGCCCGTATTGCAGAATCTATCAATATCGCGCTAGATAAAACGGAAGGTGTTACCGCCGTTATCGAAAATACCGCCGGACAGGGCAGTAATCTGGGCTTTAAGTTTGAGCATCTGGCGGCCATTATTGACGGCGTAGAAGATAAAAGTCGGGTTGGCGTCTGTATTGATACCTGCCATGCATTTGCCGCCGGTTATGATATTCGTACTGAAGAAACCTGTGAAAAAACTTTCGCCAGCTTCCAGCGAATTGTTGGTTTTAATTATTTACGCGGCATGCACCTCAATGATGCAAAAAGCGAGTTCGGTAGCCGGGTTGACCGCCATCATAGCCTGGGTGAAGGTAATATCGGCAAAACGGTATTCAGCTATATTATGCGTGACAGCCGCTTTGATAATATTCCACTGATTTTGGAAACCGTTAACCCCGACATCTGGAAAGATGAAATTGCGTGGCTAAAAAGTCAGCAAAAACAGTTAGCAACGGCATAAGATTAGTGTGATGTTAAGATAAAAAATCCCGGTGAAAGCCGGGATTTCAGACTGATGCTTAACCATCAGATTGGTAACATTAATTAAATGGTTTTAATTCAACCCGCGACATCATCGATGCCAGCTGCATACGATCTTTAATGCCTACGTTACTCTGACTGACAGCCAGAACGGCTACCGCCGTCGCTAAACGCAAGGTATGCTCGCTGGATTCACGCATCAACAATCCATAAATCAGGCCACCTACCATTGAATCTCCGGCGCCCACGGTACTGACTACATCGCAACTTGGCGGTTTAGCTAACCATGCACCGGAGGCATTAACCCACAATGCCCCTTCAACGCCTAATGAAATCACAACGTGGGCAATTCCGTCCTCGCGCAGAGCATGGGCGGCTTCAACAACATCAGCCAAGGTCGGCAAGCGACGCCCCATCCAAATCTCCAGCTCGCGACGATTAGGCTTGACTAACCAAGGCGACGCTTTTAAGCCCGCGGCAAAAGCTTCACGGCTGCTGTCAAAAATAATACATGGGCACAGGGATCGTAGTTGGCGCATCCAGTCGCTAAAAGCTTCAGGCGCAACGCCAGAGGGCAAGCTCCCGCTGACAGCAACCATATCAAATTGCCCCAGCCACGATAAGGAATCGGTGGTGAACCGTTGCCAGTCCGCCGGAGTAACTTCAAAGCCTGAAAAGTTAAAGTCAGTGACTTCATTATCAGACTCGGTTAATTTCACGTTAATGCGAGTGCGCCCGGAGACCACCTGAAAACGGTTGGCGATTCCCAGCTCACTGAATAACTGCTGAAAACCAT